>ENA-ORCR01000020-ORCR01000020.1-marine-metagenome-genome-assembly--contig:-NODE-20-length-254382-cov-22.647706_pt1 | contig 254382 bp, 244 predicted proteins | sample MGYA00237782_ERZ508514 | MGnify/ENA primary metagenome ERZ508514 (study PRJEB26185, sample SAMN06268960) | marine metagenome | isolation source: Eden Landing Ponds, San Francisco, CA, USA | place... | reverse complement strand
ATCGGTTCGAGGTACACCTTGTCGGCCATCTCCGGGTCGGTCATGATCGTCGCCGGGTTCGAGTTCACCAGGACGACCCGTGCGCCCTCTTCCTGCAGGGCACGGCACGCCTGTGCGCCGGAGTAGTCGAACTCGGCGGCCTGTCCGATCTGGATCGGGCCGCTCCCGATGAGCAGTATCGTGCGGTCCTCGTCCTCTGTCATTACCGGAGGGAGTTCGCTCATCGTAATAAGCCCGGCGAAAGGTTACGAACCCCGAAGGGAAATTTCGAAGATCGTAATGTGGGTGCGTGCCACTGTTCGTGACCGCGTCCACGTCGTCAGATAAGCGACAGGCCCATGACAGTGCCGATAGCCGCCCAGAGCACGAGCGCGTATACGGCATCGAGCCACAGGAACTCAAGTGCGTTGATCAGTTTCGAGACGCCGACCACCGGATAGCCCAGGAACTTGAGCGGACTCGACGTCTGGCTGGACCGCCGCCAGAGCGCGTCGGTCGGGTCCTGATTCGGGAACGCGTGGGCCGCCGTCGCGAATCCGATCCAGAACGGGATGAGCCAGAGATTTCCGTCCTGGCTCAACAGCCCGAACTCGATGAGGCCGCCCGTGACGGCGAAGACGGCCCCCGCCAGGAGGCTGGTCAGCACGAACGGGTAGATGACGACCTTGAACAGGTCGGGGAACCGTTCGACGCCCTCGTAGTTGACGATCCACTCCGCCGTCTCCCCTTCGCCGGCGGATTCCCCGTCGTCGAGCACGCGCGCCACGTCGGCGAGCGCCTCCTCGTCGAGATCCGCGTCGTCCACGTCGAGGTCGTCGTCGAAGGCCACCCGGGCTTCGGGGACGCCGTACGTCCCGTCGAACCTGTCCTGGACGAGGCCGTTGATCAACATCCCCGGAAACGTTACCACGTTGAATATCAAACCGATGAGTCCGAATACCATCTTTCCACCCGCGCCAACGTGGGATTAACGCCTTTTTAGGTGTTTCGGCCCGGACTCGTCGGCCCGGGAAACTCGGGCCGGTCGAGGAACCGACCGTTCAGGCGCCCTCGTCGTCGAACTGGTACCGGTACGGGCGGTCGCGGATTATCTCGACTTCTCCCGTCTCGGCACGGCGGCCCAGTATCGTCGCCACCTCGTGGGCGCTGTCGAACTCCTCACCTTGGTCCTCGAGGATCCCGAGAATCTCGCGGGCCGTCAGTGGTTCGTCCGCGCCGGCACCCCCCACGACCGACCGGATGCGTTCGAACTCCCTGTGACGGATCGACATATGTCAACGGAACGTGACGCACCGATATATAACGCCGTCAGACGAGCGTCAGACGTATCGCCATCCGTCGATTTTTCTCCGGGAACCCTTTCCACCTGGCTCCCCAAGTGAGACCGTGATCCGCGAATACGACGCGAACGCTCCCGGCGACGGCGAAACGGCGACGGCGACGTTCGCGCTCGGCTGCTTCTGGGGACCGGACGCCCGGTTCGGTGCGCTGGACGGGGTCGTCCGAACGCGCGTGGGCTACGCCGGCGGGACGAAACGCGACCCCACGTATCGCGACCTCGGCGACCACACGGAGGCGTTCCAGGTGGACTACGACCCGGAACGAGTCGCGTTCGCGGACCTGCTCGCCGTCGCCTTCGAGAACCACGACCCGCGACGCCAGACGGGCAAACGCCAGTACCAGAACGTCGTGTTCCACGCCTCGGAGGGCCAACGGGAGTCCATCGGGTCGTTCCTCGAAACCGCGCGATTCGACGCCGACTCCGTCGAGACCCGGATCGAACGTCTGGACCGGTTCACCCTCTCTGAGCGCTACCACCAGAAGTACAACCTCAAATCGCGCGACTCGCTCCTCGAACGATTCGAGGACGCCGGGTACGACGAGGAGGCGATCCGCGAATCGCCAGCGGCGGCGAAACTGAACGGCGTCGCTGGCGGTCACGACTTCGACGACGAGGAACTGGAATCGCTGCTGGGCTCGGCCACGTCGGTATAGCTCAGAAGCTCTGCGTCCCGTCCGCCCCCAGTCCGCGGCGGCCTCCTCAGATGGCCGTGTCGTGTTCGGTCTCCAGGTTCCGCTCGGCGCGGTACTGCTCGACGAACGCGTCGACGTCGAACGCCAGCATCTGCTCCTCGAACTCGTCCATCACCGCCTCGTCCTCGGCGTGGCTGATGGCGTGCTCCATCAGTTCGACCAGCAACTCGACGACGATTTCGTGCAACCGGCGCGAGTCGAACTGCGTCGCCCACACCAGCGCGTAACCGACGGTCCCGTCCTCGGCGACGTCTGCGGCGACGACTCGCTCGGGGAACTCCTCCATCACGCTCCCCATCGCGTGCGCGGTGGTGAACTCCTCGAACTCGTCGGCGGGTTCGACCGTCTCCTGGAGCACCTCCACCAGGAACTCCGGTACCCACCGCGAGAGGGGATGCATGTCCATCACGACGGCGTGGGTCTCGCCGCACTCGCAGTCGAACTCCCGCAGCCCCATGTCCAGGTCCCGGACCGGCTTTCGCGCCCCGCAGGGCAGTTCCAGCACCTTGCCACCGCCCGGTGCCTCCGAGTCACTCATTGGTCGAGATTGCGCGTTCGCGGGGTTAAAAGGCGCGACTTCGACTTCGAACTCGGAATCTCGTAGTAAGCTTCTTACAATTCACAGTTGGAATCACGACTGGAAACCTATGTTCGAAAACGTCGGAACCCTCCTGACGAATCCCGGCCGGTTCTTCGACGGCCGCGCGGACGGCCCGTCACTCAAAGAACCCGCAATCATCGTACTCGTCACGGCGCTAATCAGTACGCTCGGCATCGCCGGGATATTTCTCGCCTTCACCGAGGCAGTCCCGTCGGACCTCCAGATATTCATCTTCATCGTGGTGCTCTTCGTCGCCGCGTTCTCCTTCGCGGGCCCCTTCATCGGCTGGCTGCTGTACGCGCTCGCCTTCCAGGTTATCACGTACTTTTTCGACGGCGAGGGTGAGTTCCGGGACACGTTCGCGCTCACAGGCTGGGGATACACGCCCCGGATCATCTACGGAGTCATCTCGGTCGCGATAACGATTTACGTGACCCAGGCCGCCCAGCCGCCAGCGGATCCGTCGGGATTCACGGCCTACTCCACGCGTATCAGTAACCACCCACTCAATCAGCTCAGTATCGGTCTCAGCGTCCTCTTCACCCTGTGGAGCGCGTACATCTGGATCCCCGCAGTCCAGCGTGCCAGAAACGTCACTCGAAACCAGGCTATCATCGCCGTGGCTATTCCCGTCCTCTTCGGTATTCTCATCGCCGTCGGTAGCTTCTTCATCAACGCCGCATCCCAGGGAGGCGTCTAGAGCAGCCCTAGCACGGCCTCCGAAATCGCTTCAGTCAGATAGACCTCTATCCACGCGGCGACGACGATGGCGACCGCGGCGACCAGGAAGAGAACGGCGATTTCGAACAGTTCCTGTCTCGTGATCACGCTGTCGTCGATTCCCCTGAGGTAGTTCACCAGCCGATGCGTCACGCGGAAGGTCGTGCCGGCGACGAGGAAGAAGGCGCCCAGTTCGAGCCAGCCGTGCGGAGCGATGAGAGCGACGGCTTCGAGCAGCGCGCCGTCGGCGGCGGCCCCGGCGACGACGAGACCGATGATGAACCCGTTGAACAGCAGGACGGCTCCGGAGAGAGTACCGAACGAGACGAACCCGAGCGTCAGGATGGCGAGCACCCGGAGGTTGTTCACCGCGACGAACCCGAAGGTAATCTGGTCCGGGAACATCGGTTCCAGTCCTTCGGCGACGTCCTGGAGGCCACTCAGATCCGTCACGGCCATCGCGACTGCGCCGAGGACGCCGCCGAGCGCGAAGACCAGTAGCGCGGCCAGGAAGTAGCGACCGAACCAGCGACGGAACTGCGCCTGTGCGAACCGACGGCCGGGATCGAACGAACGTACCCTGTGAGAGATGCCCATATGCCGAAACTTCCGTCACTGGCACTTAATCGTTGACGGACAGGTTCCGGAATTTAGGGGCGAACCACCGTTGGAAAACAGCGGGGAATCTCGTTCCCGACGCTCCGGGACGAATACCCAGCCAGCCTCATCGTCGTCAGGTCAGGGCCAGTCGTCGCGCTGCTCTTCCTCGGGCAGCGCGTCGGGCGACTCGGACTCGCCCAGTTGCCAGTCGGCCGCCTCGGCGGCGTCCTCGACGGCGAGGTACTCCCAGCCCGCCTCCTCGGCGAGGTCGGCGTCGGCGTCCTCGGTGCCGACGAGGACGTGGCGGTCGGTGTCGAACTGGGCCATCACGTTGGCGAGGCTCTCCTCGCGGCTCCGTGGGCCGGAGAAGAAGTCCTGGCGGATGCGGTGTTTCCGGCAGAAGTTCGTCACGACGTAGGTCGGCTGCTCGGACACGACGCCCACGTACTCGGACCACTGGCGGGCGTCGGTGAACACCTCGTCGGGGTGGGCCAGTTCCTTCAGCGCCGCCAGCTCGAACGCGAGTGTCATGTCGCCACTGCCGCCGTTCATACGCGAAACTCCGCCGTCACCGGAAAAAAGACCGTCGGTCCGCTACCGCTGGTTCCGCTGGACGTCCTCGAGTTCGTTCGCGTGTTCGTTCGCCCGCTGGAGCTCGCGAACCGCCTCGCCGTCGCTCTGGCCGTGTGAGTAGTTGACCGACGCGTCGAGCAGTGAGAATGCGCTCGGGTCGGATCTGGAGTCCTCGCCGTCCTGATCGCCGCGCCACCCACGTACCCACGTTCTGAGTCGGACCCACGCAGTTCTGATCACGGAAAAACGTTCGCACTCAACGACAAAAACTCCCGAGGGTCGTCCGTCCTACTCGGCCGTCGCGGGAACGTCTTCGAGGAGTTTGTCCATGTCGACGTCCTGCTCGGTGAGCAAGTCCTTCTTGTCGGCGACCTGGTGCTCCTCGCGGATGAGTTTCTTGAACTTGGACTGCTGGGAGAGGTCGCCGATGAGCACGCCGCCGATGAGTTTGCCGTCCTTGAAAGTGAGGCGACGCCACTCGCGCTCGCCGTACTTCGCCTCGGCCTCCTCGTCGCCGAGCGTCGGGTGGCCAAAGGAGAGGAACGGGAAGTCGAAGTGCGTGATGGAGTAGGTGGATACCCAGCGGAACGCCTCCTCCTCGGTGTCGTCGTCGACGTCGGCGACCATGTTGGTGCCGGCGATGGAACCTTGCTCCTTGGCCGAGCCCCAGGCGCCGTTCTGGGCGCGCTCGTCGAGGATGGTGTCCCAGAACTGCGTGATGTCGCCGGCGGCGTAGACGTCCTCGTCGTTGGTCCGCATGTACTCGTCGACGACGACGCCGTTGTCGGTTTCGATGCCGCTACCGCGCAGGAACTCCGTGTTGAAGTGCAGGCCGATAGCGACGCCGGCGAAGTCACCGTCGTAGCGCTCGCCGTTGGGGTCGACCGCAGCGACGATCTGGCCGTCGTCGTCCGTCTCGAAGTGGTCGACGCCGGAGTCGAACTGGGGCGTGACGCCCTTCTCGCGCATGGCGTCGTGGAGGATTTCGGCGCCGTCGAGCGAGAGCGCGTAGCGCCACCAGCGGTTGCCGCGCATCAGGAAGTTCGCCTCGATGTCCTGGGCGCCGCAGATGGCCGCCAGGTCGATTCCCAGCAGGCCGGCGCCGACGATGATCCCCTTGTCGGCCTCCTCGGCGTGCTCGCGGATGGCCCGTGCGTCCTGGAACGTCCAGAAGTGGTGGAGGCCGTCGGCGTCGGAGTTGTCGACGGGCAACTGGGCGGGCGTGCCGCCGGTCGCGATCAGCAGTTTGTCGTACTCGTAGACGTCGCCGCTGTGGGTGCGTATCTCGTGTGCGTCGGTGTCGACGTCGGTGACGTGCGTGTTGAGTTCGAGGCCGATGTCTCGCTCGTCGTACCAGTCCGGTTCGTGGATGGAGATCGGCGCTTCCGGCAATTTGCCCTTGGCGAACTCCTTGATGAGAATACGATTGTAGAGAGTTTCACCCTCGTCAGTGATGACCGTGACGTCGGCGTCCGGGTCCGCTTCCCGGATCGTTTCGGCCGCGGACGACCCCGCAATGCCATCACCGATTATCACGTGCGACGTGCTCATGACCGGACGATTAGATACCGGGCTTAATGTGGATTGCTATCTCCGTCGAATTTGCGAGGCAGCGCCACGGTCCGCCGTCGACGGGTATCGGGAGGTTGAAGGACGTCGCGGGCGAATACCCGCCGATGAAACTCCGCCAGAACGTCCGTCACTGGGCGTCGAAACAGGCGCTGACGATGCCGGTCGTCGGCGAGAAAGTGAGCGACTGGCTGGTGGACCTGCACACCCGCGTGTTCCTGGACCGGGCCGAGGAGGGTCGCACCGAGGAACGCCGCGAACACCTCGACTCGTTCTTCGAGGTGACGATGGACGTCTACGTCACTGCGCTCCAGGCGGGCTTCGAGGAGGCCCAGGCCCGCGAGATCACGCACGTACTGGCGAACTTCGACTTCTACAACCACGGCTGGATGGAGATGATGGAGTTCCCCGTCGACGAACTCGACGTCCACTACCGCCGCTACGCCGACTTCTTCGAGGCCCACGGCATCACCATCGACGCGCCGATGGGCGAGTTCCGCCCTACGGAGGGCATCGCCGAGGCCCCCTCGACGCCGGAGAAACTCGACGAACCCGAACACCCCTACGCCGAGGGCGGCTTCGCCGACGACGTGTACGTGGAGACTGGCGACGGCGAACTCGTCGTGGGCGGCGGCGAGGAACCCGACGACGTCGACCCGAGCGACGCCCCCGGCGTCCGCGACGACGACTGAGTTTCTTCCTTCGCCGTTTCTCCTGTCCTCGCTCCCCTGATCCCCCGCCGTTCCGTGAACCGCCGTTCTCCTAGTCGGCGGCCTCGACGCCGTCCGGTTCCGGCCAGCAGATAGGGTCTCGCTGTCGCCACTCGTGGTCGATGTCGCGCATGAGCAACGCGCAGTCGAACTCGACGCCGGAGAACCGGCCGTCGTCCTCGAAGTAACTCGACGCGACGTGTTCGACGGCCATCGGCGTCACCTCCCACTCGAACGTTTCCAGTTCGATGCCGTCGTACTCGTCGCCCGAACCGCTTGGGGAATAGCCCAGCGACCCGCGCCGGAAGAACTCGGAGGCCTCGTCGACGGAGGCGAACACCGAGTCTCCAGGGAGTGCGTCGGTCACTGACCCGGCGACGTGGACGCGGGCCGCCCCGCCGTCGCTCTCCATCGTCACCTCGTAGCGGTCGTCGCGCTCGTCAACGGTGAAGGTCGCGCGGTGGTGTTCGCTGCTGAACACGCGCCCGCCGAAGAGCGTCGTCAGCGTCGAGGAGGTGTCCCGCCGGGGGACGTAGACGCCCGTCTTCGTCTCCCCGTCCTCGTCGTCTCACTCGACTGCGATTCGGTGGGCGGCGTTCTCGGACTTCGTCCCGACGTACGCCGGAAACCCGCGCGGCCGGACGTCCGTCAGCCGGATCAGGCAGATGCCGCCGACGCCGTACCCGCCGACCGTCATCGGGCGGAACGGTTCGGGCAACGCCGCCTGGAGTTCCACCGGGTCCACGCGGAAGTTGACGAGGATGCGGCGGTCGATGACACCCCGCACCGCGGGGAGACTGAACATACCAGTTAGTTACGGGTCATCGGGCTTAACGTGTACGGCGGGTGCCACGTCGTTCAGCTTCTCCCGGCAGGCAGCTACTGCTCGGGGGCAGGCGCCGTCCTGGTTCCCTTCTGGGCGATCCGATCTGCAACTTCGTAGCCCGCGACGACGCCGCCGTTGAGGCTGCGTTCGGGGTACTGGGCCTCGGAGGCCATCCCCGCGTAGTAGACGCCCTCGGCCACCTCCTCGGAGAGGTCGTAGGGGACGACCATGTCGAGATACCCCATCTCGTAGATGGGCGCCGTCCGTGGGTTTCGGGCCGTCTCGATCCAGTTCACCGACTCGCGGTCGAAGTCGGGGAACAGGTCCTCGATGCCGGCGAGCCACGTCTCCTCGACGCCGTCGTCGTCGGCCTGCCACAGCGGGTCGTCCATCGACTGGACGTAGCTGACGGCGTACAGCAGGTGTTCGCCACCGTACCGCTCGGGCTCGACGAAGTTCGTGTGCTCGATGAGCGCGCCGAAGGGCGCCTCGTCGGCGACGTTGAGCCAGTAGGTGTCGGTGAGCGACTCGTCCATGCTGATGACCGAACAGACCGTGCCCTGGAAGTCGATGTCGCAGGGGTAGCCCGTCAGCGATTCGAGGACGGTGGGCATCGCCGCGACGACGACGCCGTCGACGTCGTGGTCCTCGGCGCCGTCGGCGGTTTCGACCGACATTCCCTGGACAACGCCGCCGCCGAGATCCAGGTCCTCCACGCGCGCGCCCATGGTGACGTTTTCCCGGCCAACGTCTTCGACGAGGGCGTCGAGCAGCGTGCCGAATCCGCCGTCGAGGTAGCCCAGGATCTCGCCCTTCAGGATGTCGCGTTCGCCGCGGAACTTGATCCGGCCCAAAAGCCACGCGGCGCTGACGTCCGCTTTGCGCTCGCCGAACTTGGCGTCCAGCAGCGGTTCGAAGAAGGTCCGGTAGACGTTCTCGGTCGTGTGTTCCTTCGCGAACTCGAGGGCAGAGACGTCCTCGAAGTCCTCCAGGCGCTCGTAGGTGTCAAACTTCGGGACGCCGCCGCGGACGTCGACGTCGAGGGTGAGCATCCCCAGCCTGAATTTGTCGTAGAGGCTCCAGTGCGGGAAGGCGAGAATCTCCCAGGGGGCGTCCATCGAGTGGACCGTCCCGTCGACGTAGTAGGCGTTCTTCCCGATGCGCCACTCCACGTCGTCGCCCAGCCCCAGGTCTTCGGCCAGGTCGACGATGGTCTGTTCGGACTTCGAGAGGTGGTGGTAGAACTTCTCGATCGGGTCCCCGGCAGTCTCGTAGACGGCGGCGAGCCCCCCGACCTGGTCGCTCGCCTCGAACACCTGCACGTCGAGCCCGTGGGACTGGAGTCTGCGAGCGGCCGCGAGTCCGGCGATTCCGCCACCGACGACGCCTATCATGTCAGCCAGTTCGACGGGGCTGTGCAAACCGTTTGGGTTTGCGACCGGCGTCTGGAGTCCGGGACGACAGCTCCCGCCGACCACAGTGGTAAGTACGGTCACGCCTAACTCCCGCGAGTGATAGTCGTCGGGACCGACAACTTCGAACTCTACCACGGGGTCGTCACCGAGCTCCGCGACCGCGGCGTGGAGTTCACGACGATAGAACCCGGCGCCGACCTCCCCGAAGGCGCGACGGTCCTCGTTACCGCAGACGACGAGCGCTGGGCACCGGACGGCGTGGACCTCGTCCGGGCACCGCCCGACGACCCGCGGCGGGCCGTCGAGGAGATCGTCACCATCCTCCGCGGGAACGAAGGGCGAACCATCGTCGGCATCGACCCCGGCGAGCGCCCCGGCATCGCCGTGCTCTCGGGCGACACCGTCGTCGCTGCGTTCCAGGTACCCGCGGCGAAAGCGGCCGTTGAAGTCCGGCGCGAGGTCGAGGACGCCGTCGATCCAGTGGTTCGGATCGGCGACGGCGCGCGACTCGTCGGGACGCGGATAATCGACGAACTCGAAGACGTCCCCGTGGAACTCGTCGACGAGACCGGGACGACGCCGTACCTCGGTACCGGGGCGCGCGGAATGGGCGACGTGCTCGCCGCAGTCAACATCGCCCGCATGGAGGGCGAAGAGATCGAGACCCGTGACGTGACCCCCACCGCCGGCGAACTCCAGCGGATCAAGGACCGCTCGCGGGAGGCAAGCGAGACGAACCGCGCCATCGACGAGGAACTGGCCCGCAAGGTCGCCGTCGGCGAACTGAGCGTCGAGGAAGCGCTGGCCGAACACCGGGGCGACGACGACACCTGAGCTGCCGTCAGGTCAACAGCCGCCGGACGCCGTCGAGCGCGGCGACGACGAACGCGACGACGGTCAGGAAGACCAGCGGCCAACCGAACGTCGCTGCGACCGCCGACTCCAGGTAGACGGCGACCGACTGATTGACCGTCAGCACGGCCGCGACGACGAGGAACGCTCTGGCTGACAGCGGGAGCGCGGTGAACCGCGACGCGATGTCCATAGGTGTACTACCCGGGCAGGGCCACCTAACGTCACCGCCGGTCGGCTGTGACACCCCGTGTCGATCCCTGCACGCTCCGCCCCCGACGTTTGCCGCGACCTACTCCCCCTTCAGGTCCCGGACGACGTCCTCGGCCCGCCGGAGGACGTCCCGGACGGCCATCCCCGTCTCGTCGGCGACTGCCGCGGCGTCGTCGTACTCCGCGCTCACGTCGAAGACGACGCCCTCGTCGTCGCTGGCGATCTTCACGTCGACCGGGTAGGCCTCGCCCTCGACGGTAATTGCGACGGTCTCTATCTCACGGTGGGCGATCCACCGGTGGTCGGCGCCGTGCTCGCGGACGCCGAGCGTCCCCGTCTCCTCGGCCAGTCGGCGGGCGACGCGCTGGGCGTCCTCGGGCTTGCAGATGACCTTCACGAGGTGGCCGGGACGGGCCTTCTTCATCGTCGCCGGCAGTATCGAGACGTCGCGTGCGCCCGCGTCTTTCAGCGAGCGCTGGAGGTCGCCGAGCACTTCGGGGGCGACGTCGTCGACGTTCGTCTCCAGGACGGTGATCTCGTCGCGGACGAGCGGCCCGTCGGACTCGCCGACGAGTGCCCGGAGGACGTTCGGGCGGTCCTCGAAGGAGTACCCACCGGCGCCGTATCCCGACGCCTGGACCTCCATCGAGGGGAGCTCTGCGACTCCTTCGGCGAAGTGAGCGAGGATAGCGGCGCCAGTGGGCGTCAGTAGTTCCGCCTTGACTGGTCCACCGCGCAGCGACCAGTCGGCCATTTCGGCGATTTCGATCACTGCAGGTGCGGGGATCGGGTAGGTCCCGTGGCTCATCTCGACCTCGCCGCTGCCGGCCGACAGCGGCGTCGTCACGACGCGGTCGACGGCGAGGTCGTCGACCAGGAGGCAGGCGCCGACGACGTCGGCGATGGCGTCGTCCGCGCCGACCTCGTGGAAGTGCGTCTCCTCGAGGTCGGTCCCGTGGACGGCCGCCTCGGCGGTGCCCAGGATCTCGAAGATCGCCAGCGCGTCGCTGGTGACGTCGTCCGGCAGGTCCATCCCCTCGACGAGTTCGACGACCTCGCGGTACCTCCGGTGGGGGCCGTGGCCCTCCGCGTGCGTGTGGTCTGTATCTCCGTGGTGATGGTCATCGGCGTCGTGCGAGTGGTCGGCTTCGCCGTGTGAGTGGTCGTCGTCCGAATGGTCGTGATCGTGGTCGTGACCGCCGTCAGCGTGATCGTGCCCGGAATCCGGGTCGCCGTGACCGTGGTCGTCCCCACCGTTGCTATCGCCGGCCTCGTCGTCCACGAGCACGTCTACCGTCGTCGCACCGATCCCGTTTCGCGTGGCTTCACCCACCTCGTATCGGACGTCGATGGCGACCTCGACGGGGTCGAAGACGGCGTCGTCTGCGCCCGCCGCGAGCAACGCGGCGAGGACCATGTCCCCGCTCGCGCCCATCCGCCCGTCGAAGGCCAGCGTTCTCATTACCGAAGAGTGGGTCCCGATTACTCAAAAACTTCCGGACCTGCGACGATGAAACGTGCTGCCAACCGAACGCGGAGCGAAAACCACCGCAAACAACCTGAAAGCCCCGACCGGTTCGACTCGCGCGACTCGTTGCGCGCTTCGTTCACTCCGTTCACTGCAGTGCTTACTTCGTCGTGCTTCGTCGAACCGGTCGCCCCTTTCAGTCCCACCCCCTGGCCTGTCGCGGACGTGCTAGTACGTTCCTGGGTCAGGCCGCAGAAAGCGAATTTGGGTTCGGCCAGGTCCAACACTACGCCTGCCGAACGACGTGGACGTCGAACTCGTCCCCGTCGCCGTCGATGGGGACGACGACCTGGCCGTCGTCGGCCGTGCCGACGAAGACCACGGTGGCGTCGACGTCCAGCGCAGTCTGGCGCACTTCGTCGGAGAGGCCGCCTGCGGGGGAGTACGCGCTCTCGTTCTCGAAGTGGACCTCGGCGTCGTCGGTCGCCTCCTCGATCTTGCGCCGGAGGTCGCTGGCGACGGTGTCGGTCGCGAAGTCCTCTGAGGGGTCGACCCAGCGGCGACGTTCAGCGTAGTTGTCGCCGGTCGGAACGTAACTTACGGCGACGACGTCGCGGTCGACCGCCGCGCCGTAGGTGACCGCACGGTCGAGGGCTGCGTGTGCGCGCGCGGAGCCGTCGAACGGGACGAGAAAGACCATAGCACTGGTATTTTCGCCCAGGCATATCAACCCGACGACCACGTCTGCGAGGGGGACCGAACGGCCCGAAACTGACCCATGGTAACTACTCGCATAAGTACCTGCCGACACGCGTTCCCGCCGCCGGTAGCAAAAAACCTATCTCCGGCCACCACCGACTCATGAACATCCCCGCAGACTGATTACCATGAACGAGGTTCAACTAGAGGTTGCGAAGGCGTACCCGAACGATTCGGGACGTGGTATCGCGCGCCTCGACCCCGACACGCTCTTGCATCTCAAGCTCTCGCCGGGCGACATCATCGAGATCGAGGGCAGTGACACGACCGCGGCGAAGGTATGGCGCGCTGACCGACAGGACTGGAACACGGACACCGTCCGCATCGACGGGTTCACCCGCCAGAACGCCGACGTCGGCATCGGCGAGCGCGTCGAGATCCGCAAGGCCGAGGCCGAGAAGGCCGACACGCTCGTGCTCGCGCCGCCGGAAGAGGCGAGCGTCCAGTTCGGCTCCGACGCGGCCGGGATGGTCAAGCGGCAGATCCTGAAGCGGCCGGTCGTCGAGCGCGACATCGTCCCCGTGATGAGCTCGACGAACCACCCCTTCATGCGCTCGCCGGGCCAGGCCATCCCGCTGATCGCCGTCGAGACCGAACCGGAGGGCGTCGTCCTCATCACCGAGGACACCGACGTCGAACTCCGCGAAGAGCCTATCTCGGGCTTCGAGAAGACCGGCGGCGGCATCACCTACGAGGACATCGGTGGCCTCCAGTCGGAGATCCAGCGTGTCCGCGAGATGGTCGAGCTGCCGATGAAACACCCCCAGATCTTCAAGAAGCTGGGGATCGAGCCGCCACAGGGCGTCCTCCTGCACGGCCCGCCCGGAACGGGGAAGACGCTGCTCGCGAAAGCCGTGGCCAACGAGACCTCCGCCAGTTTCTTCTCTATCGCCGGCCCGGAGATCATCTCGAAGTACTACGGCGAGTCCGAACAGCAACTGCGCGAGATATTCGAGGACGCGAGCGAGGAGTCACCCTCTATCATCTTCATCGACGAACTCGACTCCATCGCGCCCAAGCGCGAGGACGTCACTGGCGAGGTCGAACGCCGGGTCGTCGCCCAGTTGCTGACGATGATGGATGGCCTCGAATCCCGCGGCCAGGTCATCGTCATCGCGGCGACCAACCGCGTCGACTCCGTCGACCCCGCACTCCGTCGCCCGGGTCGCTTCGACCGCGAGATCGAGATCGGTGTGCCCGACGAGGTGGGCCGCGAGGAGATCCTCCAGATCCACACCCGCGGCATGCCGCTGTCGGACGACGTCGCCCTCTCGAACCTGGCGACCGAGACCCACGGCTTCGTCGGCGCCGACATCGAGTCCCTGACGAAGGAGGCCGCGATGAAGGCCCTGCGGCGCTACCTCCCCGAGATCGACCTGGACGAGGAGGACATCCCGCCGAGCCTCATCGACCGAATGATCATCAAGCGCGAGGACTTCCGCGGCGCGCTCAACGAGGTGAGCCCGAGCGCCATGCGCGAGGTCCTCGTCGAACTCCCGAAGATATCCTGGGACGACGTCGGCGGCCTCGACGACGCGAAGGGTCAGGTTCAGGAGGCCGTCGAGTGGCCGATGAACAGCCCCGAGAAGTTCGAGCGCATGGGCGTGACGCCGCCCTCGGGCGTCCTGCTGTACGGCCCACCCGGCACCGGGAAGACGCTGATGGCGAAGGCCGTCGCCAACGAGACCGACGCCAACTTCATTTCGGTGCGTGGCCCGCAGCTGCTGTCGAAGTGGGTCGGCGAGTCGGAGAAGGCCATCCGGCAGACCTTCCGGAAGGCCCGGCAGGTCGCTCCGACGGTGATCTTCTTCGACGAACTCGACTCGCTGGCCCCCGGCCGGGGCGGCGACGTCGGCTCGAACGTCTCCGAGCGCGTCGTCAACCAGCTGCTGACGGAGCTCGACGGGCTCGAAGACATGGAGGACGTCATGGTCATCGGCGCGACCAACCGACCCGACATGATCGACCCCGCGCTCATCCGCTCGGGCCGGTTCGACCGCCTCGTGATGATCGGCGAGCCCAACACCGAGGGCCGCGAGCAGATCCTCAAGATCCACACCGACGACACGCCGCTGTCGCCGGACGTCAGCCTCCGCGAACTCGCGGAGATGACGGGCGGCTACGTCGGCTCCGACCTGGAGTCCATCGGCCGCGAGGCCGCCATCGAGGCGCTCCGCGAGGACGACGACGCCGAGGCCGTCGACATGAAACACTTCCGCGCGGCGATGGAGAACGTGCGACCGACCATCACCGAAGAGATCCGCGACTACTACGAGCAGATGCAAGACGAGTTCAAGGGCGGCGGGCCCGAGCCGACCACGCAGGCCGGCGGCGGCCGCATCGGCTTCCAGTAACCCGACCCCCGCGTCCGTAGCTCGTCGCCGTTCGACGGTTTTCCGTTTCGAGTTCCTCCGGGTTTGTCTCCACTCGCTTTCCAGTTTCGACGCCGATTCCGCAGGTAGAAACCCGTCGCGCCCGTTAGTGGAACTACTCGCTTCCATGCATTGCTCACGACGGACAGTCCCCAGCCCGCCGACCAGACCGGTGTCACACGGACGCAAAGACGCGATGCATACTGCCGGGACCAGCGACCAGACCTGCCGATGACCGACTACGACACGGTCGACTTCCTCTACGACGAGCGGGTCGACACCGGAGCGTCAATGGAGCGGATCTGGGCGTCGCTCAGGGAACGGTCCAGACACAGCTGTGACCTCGACGCGGAACGGGACGCGCCGGCCGATTCCTGGCGTGAGTTACGCTGGAATCAGCTGACCGACGTGGCCATCCGACCGTTCGGCCCGGACAGGGACGACGAGGAAAAGCCCGTTCCCGACCTGCCCCACGTCGAGGTGAGGTACGACCCCGAACCGTTCCGGAAGGCCATCGCCTCGCGCGAGGAGGCGGTCCTCGCCGAGACGGCGGTCGACCTGCTCGAACTGCTCCAGCACGTCTACGCGGGCGCGCCCGACGACCTGCGCTTCGTCTACGGAGTCTCCGCGCCCCACAAGCGGCGCCTCGTCGAAGACGACGTCCCGCCCCCGGCGACGCCCGAGAGTCTCGACGAGGACCGCATCCAGTACGCCTCCTGGATGATGGGGTTCCCGCCGTCGCTCGCCGACACGTACGGGCAGGAAACCCTGCTCTCCGCACCGGCCTGGCAGACGGCGGAACTCGGCGATGGCGGCGTCGCCCTGCTCACGACTGAGAACCCGACCAACGTCTGCAAACCCGAGACGCGGGCCATCGACCAGCACCTCGACCTGGACCCGCCGCCGGAGACCGAGGAGTGCGACTACTGAGAGGCGGCGAGCCTCAGAGCGTGATCATCCCTTTCACCATCTCGGGATTGCTCGCCCGCTCGAAGGCCTCGCGCACGTCTTCGAGCGGTGACTCGAAGTCGACGAACCCCTCGACGTCGACCGCCTCGTCGGCCAGCAGGTCGATGGCGGCCGGGTAGGTGTTCGCGTAGCGGTAGGATCCCAGCACGTCGAGTTCGCTGTCGATGAGGTCCAGGACGTCCAGCGGGACGTCCGCCTCGGCGGCGAGGCCGACCAGCACCACGGTACCCCCGCGGCGGGCGACGTCGACGGTCGACGCGATAGCGGACTTCGCACCGGAGGCTTCGATGACCACGTCGGCGCCGTCGCCCGAGTGCTCGCGGACGGCGGCGGCCAGGTCGGTCTCCGTGGGGTCGACGGCCAGGTCCGCGCCGCGCTCGCGGGCCAGTTCCCGCTTCTTCGCGACCGGGTCGGCGACCACGACATCCGACGCGCCGACGGCGCGGGCGACTTCCATCATCACTAGCCCGATGGGCCCGGCACCGGTGATACAGACCGTGTCGCCGGGACCGACGTCGCCCCGGCGGCAGGCGTGGACGCCGACGCTGAGCGGTTCACAGAGCGCACCCTCGCGGAGTGAGACGTGCTCGGGCAATTCGTAGGCGAAGTCCGCCGGCCAGGCGACGTACTCGGCGAACGCGCCGTCGATGGGGGGCGTCCCCATGAACGTCACGTCCGGGCAGAGGTGGTACTCGCCGCGCTTGCAGTGGGCACAGCGACGGCAGGGAACGCCGGGTTCGATGGCGACGCGGTCACCAGATTCGAGATCGTCGACTGCCTTGCCCACGGCCGCTATCTCGCCGGCGCTCTCGTGACCGAGCACCAGCGGGTCCTCGACGACCTTGTCGCCGATGTGGCCGTGTTCGTAGTAGTGGACGTCCGAACCGCAGATGCCCACCTCGCGCATCCGGATCAACACCTCGTCGGCGGCAGGCGTCGGTTCCGCGCGCTCTTCGAGGGCGAACTCGCCGGGTTCGGTGAGGACGGCAACTTGCATGTGTGGTCGCAAGCGGGCGAGGCGCAAATGCCTGTGGGGGTCCGACCAGCGGGCGAAACGACCAAGTGACAACCGTCTGAACGGCGAGCCATGCGGCTGATGACCGAGTCCGACGGGGAACGACGGTTGCGATTCCGCTATAACATTCTCCTGACTGTACTCGTCCTCGTCGCGCCAGTGGCGATGCTCCTGGAAGCAGGGACGGTCGACTGGTTCTGGGTCGTCGCCGGAGCCGTTCTCAACGGCGTCGTCTTCGGCCCCTTCGCACAGACGGCGACGGCAGACCGCATCGACGACTTGGCCGGTGAACCCGGCCTCCGGAAGGCTCTCGTCATCGTCGTCGGGGCCGTCTGTATCTGGTCGGCTATCGCAGTAGTACAGCCGAGTGGCGTGACACTCGGTAGTTTCGTCGTCGGCGGGATGGCTGCGCTCCTCGTCGTCAGCGTCGTCCAGCAGATCTCGCCGTAAACCGTCAACCACGGACTGGATCGTCGATCGACGGCAATGTCGTTTCTGACACAGATCGAAAGACAGGTGCAAGCGCGCGTCGACCAGTTGTCACGAACGATGGAGCGGACCCACGACCTCCTCAGCGGCGATTTCGCCGCCGCTCTCCACGCTCTCGTCGACGCACTCGGGGCCGACGTCGACGACGCCGTCGTCAGGGTCGACCGCGACGAACTCGAATCACCGCCGGACGGCGAGACCTGCCGCCACACGTGGGAGCGCTCGGTCGACCAGTTCGAACGGCTCCCCGAAGCTGACGAAGGCGGTCGGACGGGGTGGCGATGCGATCCGACGGACGAAGCGGCGTGGAAATCGTTCCGCGACGTCGTGGGACTCGCAGAGAACGCGACGGGTGCGTACTTCGTCTACCGCGTCACCCTCCTGCGCGAGGAGCAGGATGTGTTCGATGCGGTTCCACACCACAGTTCCGCGGGACTGAACGCCGACCTGCTCGGCGAAACGACCGTCGGGGAGGCGAACGCCGCACTCGAAGACGTGGCCGGGTGTCTGGTCCCGTCGCAACCGGTCGTGGAGTGGACCGCTGACGACCGACGCTGGTCCGTCGGGGGCGGTTCGCTCTGTGTGGAGCGCGTCGACGGCCCGACGAGCAAGTGTTACGAAGTCACCAATCTCCGGCGCATCCGGGTCACGGACGACGGTACGGCCCTCGACCTTCGCTGGGCTGCGGAGGGTTTTCCCGACGACCTGATCGGGCGAACGCTGTCGTGGGCGGCTGGAAAGCTGTACAGTCCACCCGAGATGATACCCTGTGAGAGTACTGCGCGAGCGGCCGAAGTCCAGGCAGTCCTCCGGGAAACGTTAGAACGATTCGACGGACGGCAGGTGTGACCGGCCGAGGTAACTGGAGAGGAAGAGAAAAACGGCGCTCGCGCTTACAGCTCGCCCAGCTTCCGGAGGAGCTGACCGCGGTACTCCTCGTCGGCCTGGATCCCCTTGCGTTCGAGGACGTTGCGTTCCAGTTTGTCGAGTGCGACGTTGAACGCCGTGTCGGCGCCGTAGCCCTCGCCGGAGCCGGCGGCCTGGCCCTTGTTCGTGCGCAGGCGGATCTGGCACTGGATCAGGGGCGTGCCGCGGAGGCGCTCCTTGTGCTGCTGGAACCGGACGTGGGCGTGCTGGACCTGCATCTCCTGGTACTTGTCGACGACCTCTTCGATGCTCTCGCGGACGTCGCCGCGTTCGAGCGTGCCCAGCAGCGAGACGTTGGTAATCTGGACGTCCATGTGCTCCTCCTCGGTGAACGTGAGCGCGCGCAGGACGTCCGTCTTGGTGACGATGCCGGCGATGGTTTGGTCGTCGCCGTCGGGGGTGACGACCAGGCCGGCGTAGTCGTTGTCGAGCATCCGCTCGACGGCGTCGCGGACGGAGTCGTCCATGGCAGCGGTGGCGACGGGGCTGTTCATCACGTCGTAGACCGGGAGGTCGAGGACGCGTTCGACCTCGCCGGCGCGGTCGCCCCGCGTGGCCTTGGTCATGTCCCGGACGACCACGTCGACGATGTCGTGGGTCGTCACCATCCCGGCGAGGTGGCCGTCGTCGTCGACCACGGGGACCCGTGAGATGCCGTGTTCTCGCAGGCTGTTGATCGCCTGCCCGACGTGGGTGTCCTCGGCCACCGTCACGACGTTCTCGGTGTAGATGTCCGCGACGGTGAGCGCGTCGAGGTTGTCTAGGACGGCCTCGAGGATGGCGTCACCGGTGACGATCCCCCAGAGGTCGTCGCCCTCGAACACGGGCGCGATCTTCGACCCGCCCTCGACGAGGACCCGTGCGACCTCCCGGACGTCGTCGGTCCGTTCGGCCCTGGGCGCCGAGCGCATCATCGCCCCAGCCTTCGCGTCGTCCTCGACGTGAGACTGGACGAACTGCTTTTGCGTGATGATGCCGGCGTACTCACCACCCTCGGTCACGACGATCCCCTTGGGGTTCTCCCGCTCGAAGATCGAGCGAACCTTGCCGAGGCGTTTGTCGGCGTCGATAGCGACGAAGTCACTGGTGGCGATGTCGGCTATATTCATCGTACTTCTCAGGTAGTCCGTTTGACGTCGGAGGTAATCAAGGTTGGTCTGATTCTCACCACTGGCCCATCGACCCCATCCCTTTCGGTCGAACACACCTGGTGAGCGACTGTGCTCGAGGCCGCGGGCCAGTCACTAAACCCCTGACGACCCTAGCTGAACTGTGATCCCCGATATCACCGTCCTGGGACCGTACACGTACCTCGCGACGGAGGTGGCGTGGGGCACCATCGCCATCGCGCTCCTGTGGTACGCCGACGCGTTCCGCGCGGCCGCGCGCACCATCGCGATTCTATACCCCTTCGCGTTCGTCTGGGACTGGTACACGCTGGAGGTGGGCGTGTTCGCCATCCCGATGCGAACCGGCGTCGAACTGCTCGGGATTCCCATCGAGGAGCACATCTTCATGGTCCTCGTGCCCGCGATGGTCGTCGGCGTCCACGAATCGCTCCGCTCGTTCGACGAGGACAGTCACTGACGGACGGCGGACCGAGTCGCGGTGCGACTAGCGACTGGGTAAACACCTCACAGACCTGCCAACTCTGCTTGCCATTGTTACGCAAACGGTAGTGAGCGACGAACGCTGTCAGCATCGATCCGAGCGCGGATCACGCCCTCTTCGGGCGGTTACTAGGTCATTATATTCGTCAATACACACGAAAGATCACCGACGCAAGGTATTTGTGTTGGCGAAGTGATTTTGACAACGAGGTGAACCGATCTATGTCCGCCACCCCCCACATCGAACTGTACGTCCGCTCGCTTCTCCCCACCGGCGCCCACGAGCGCCAGGAGGCAGTCGTCGATCAGCTGCAACGGCTCGACCGAGAAGACCAGATCGGCGACTTCTCGGTCATCGTCTGGGGAAAACAGGTCGCTCGCGACTCCGCCGCCGCCCACACCGAGGAAGGCCAGTACATTCTCAACCGCGTCGCCGAGTTCAAGCAGTGGGCGCTCTCGAACAACGTCTCGCTCGAATCGTTCTACCAGACGAGCACTGTGGACAACGAAGTCACCGAGGACGCCTACACCGCTATCACGCTCCCCGTCATGGGTCTGGCAGAGTACAAGAACGGGGAGCTCCAGCACGTCGCCCCCTGTACGAAGGGCGACGTCGTGCACACAATTATGGATCGGCTCGAACGCCTGGAGCACGGCGAACCGTCCGCACTCGAACAGGAACGGCGGACCGCGAGCGTGGTCTGAGCACCGACAGTCCGAACAGTTTCTCTCGACTCGAAGGTTTCTCGATTTCATCGGGTAACGACACGGCCCCCTCACCCGAACGATGTTCGAGTGCGACAGCACAGAGTAACCGCTAAAAGGTAAGAGAGTTGAAAATATGGGTTTGGGCAGATTTGAACTGCCGGCCTCCTCCATGTCAAGGAGGTGTCATAACCAGCCTAGACCACAAACCCTCGCTGGCTTCCTCTGCACTCATTCGTAAATCAGGGGTATAATTGAAGGTTTCGAAATCGCGGTTCCGTATGGGGGTGTTGACGATGCGCACGACCAGCCCTCGTGACACGATGTTCTCCTTGGCATTACGATCCGCGTGGGATGAGAATATAGAGAGAGTGCGGTGGCACTAGCATCCGCGCGAACGAAGTGAGCGTGGTTCAACCGACGGCGAGACCGCAGGTCGAGCCGTCGGCCTTTTTTCATCGACGTTCGTCAGAGCGAAGTCGTACGAGAGAGCGGAGCTCTCTCGTGATGACGAGGGACCTACGGTCCCTCGAACCACTCTGACGCAGCCCATCAGAAGTGCTTCGCACTTCTGAGGACGTTTTTTGTGGGGGGTTGAGCGCTCGACGGAGGAGAGCGCGATGCCCCCCACGAAAAAAGGTCGGTCGAAGGGCTTATGCCGATGTACTGATTCGTACATTACAACACGAAAGCGTCCATTGGTGACACACAATGCAGGACTACATCGAACGCGTGACCGAGGGAGAGGACCTGAGCCAGGACGAGGCGCGGACGGCCGCGACGGCGGTGTTCGAGGACGCCACCGAATCACAGATAGGGGCGCTCCTCACGGCGCTCCGGGCCAAGGGCGAGACCGAGACGGAAATCGCCGGCTTCGCCGAGGGGATGCGCGGTGCCGCGCGGACCATCGAACCCGACCGGACGCCGCTGGTCGACACCTGCGGCACTGGCGGTGACGACTACAACACGATCAACGTCTCGACGACGAGCACGTTCGTCGCCGCTGGCGCTGGTGTCCCCATCGCCAAGCACGGCAACTACTCGGTCTCCTCGTCCTCGGGGAGCGCCGACGTCCTGGAGGAAGTGGGCGTAAACGTCGAGGCCGAACCGCCCGCCGTCGAGGCGGCCATCGAGGCCGACGGCATCGGGTTCATGCTCGCGCCAGTGTTCCACCCGGCGATGAAGGCGGTCATCGGCCCGCGCAAGGAACTCGGGATGCGGACCATCTTCAACATCCTCGGGCCGCTGACGAACCCTGCCGGCGCCGACGCGCAGGTCCTGGGCGTCTACGACGACGACCTGGTCCCCCTGATCGCCAGCGCGCTCGCGCACATGGACGTCGAGCGCGCGATGGTCGTCCACGGCTCGGGCCTGGACGAGATAACCATCCACGACGAGACGACCGTCGCCGAGGTGTCGGGGTCGTCCATCGAGGAGTACACGCTCCACCCCGAAGACATCGGCCTCCAGCAACACGACATCGAGGCGGTCGCTGGCGGTCAGCCGTCGGAAAACGCCGCCGACATGCGCGGCATCGTGGAGGGGTCGGTCGACGGCGCCAAGCGCGACATCATCCTCGCCAACGCCGGCGCGGCCGTCTACGTCTCCGGCGAGGCGTCCTCCCACCGCGAAGGCGTCGAGATGGCCGAGCAGGCCATCGAGTCCGGCGGCGCGGCCGACAAGCTCGACGACCTCCGGAGTGCGAGGGTATGACGCGGGTGAAGGTCTGCGGCGTCACGAACCCCGGGGACCGCGACGCGGTCGTCGCCGCCGGGGCGGACGCCGTCGGCGTCATCTCGGGCGTCTCCGTCGACACGCCGCGAGAGGTCGACCAGCAGACGGCCGTCGAACTCGTCGCCGGAGTCCCGCCGCTCGCGACGAGCGTTCTCGTCACGATGCCCGACGCCGTCCAGGAGGCGGTCCGTCGCGTCGACGCCGTCCGGCCCGACGTGGTTCAGGTTCACGCCGGACTGGATCCGAACGAACTCGGTGCACTCGGCCGCCGGGTCGACGCGAAGGTGATCGCGGCCGTCGACGCCGAGCAGTCCGACGTCGCGCAGTTCGCCGACGTGGCGGACGCGCTGCTCGTCGATTCGGTCGACGCCGAGGGCGCCGGCGGCACCGGCGAGACCCACGACTGGAACCGAACGCGCGAGTTCGTCGCAGACCTCGACGTCCCCGTAATCCTCGCTGGCGGCCTCACGCCCGATAACGTGGCCGAGGCCGTCGAGACTGTCGAACCGTTCGCCGTCGACGTCGCGTCGGGGGTCGAATCCGAAGGCGGCCTCAAGGACCACGACGCCGTCGATCAGTTCGTCTCGCGAGCGAAAGCGGCGGGTACCGGCGGTCCCGGTGCGGAGGTGTCGGCGTGACCCTGGACGTTTCCCGCGAGGAGTTCGTCGACCTGGCCGCGGACGGCGACGGACCGACGGTCGTCCGCGCGGTCGCCGACCTCGACGTGGCCGTCGAACCCCTGGCGGCCTACGCCGCGCTGACCGGGCGGACGTCGGACGCCGAGGGCGCCGGCGACAGCGACTACGCCTTCCTGCTGGAGAGCGCCGAGAAGGTCGCCTCCAGCGACCCCGACGGCGCCTTCGCCGCGACGACGGACGACCGGCACGCCCGCTACTCATTCGTCGGCTACGACCCGGACGCCGTCGTCACCGTCGACGCCGACGACACTGCCGTCGAAACGCTCGACGACCGACTGGACGGACTGATCACGACCAACGGCGGCGACGTGCTCGACGACCTGCGGGCCACCATGCCCGACGTCGACCTGCGCGGGTTCCCCCACCACGACCGCCAGCTACTCGACGGCGGTCTCGTCGGCTTCCTCGCCTACGACGCCGTCTACGACCTCTGGCTCGAGGAGGTCGGCGTCGAGCGGCCCGACTCCCGGTTTCCGGACGCCCAGTTCGTCCTGAGCACGGCGACGCTCCGGTTCGACCACGCCGAGGATTCGGTGTCGCTGGTGTTCACCCCCCTCCTCAGTGACGGTGCGGACGGTCACGATGGTGACGATGAGGTCGCCGACGGTGACGACGCCGGCGAACGCTACGACGAACTCGTCGCCGAGGCCGAGCGCGTCGAGGCGGCCCTGACGACCGCCGACGACCTGGAGACCGGCGGGTTCACGCGGGAACACGAGGACGCTGGCCCGCGCGACGAGTACGAGGCCGCCGTCGAGAAAGCCAAGGAGTCGGTGCTCTCGGGTGACATCTACCAGGGCGTCATCTCGCGCAAGCGTGAGCTCTACGGCGAGATGGACCCCATCGGGCTGTACGAGTCACTCCGTGAGATCAATCCCTCGCCGTACATGTACCTGCTCGACTTCGACGGCCTGAGCGTCGTCGGCGCGAGCCCCGAGACGCTCGTCTCCGTCGCGGGCGACCTGATCACCTCGAACCCCATCGCGGGCACGTGTTCGCGCGGAACAAGTCCCGTCGAGGACCGACGCCTCGCAGGCGAGATGCTCGCCGACGACAAGGAGCGGGCCGAGCACACGATGCTGGTCGATCTGGCGCGCAACGACGTCCGGCGGGTCAGTGAACCGGGTTCGGTTCGCGTCGAAGAGTTCATGAACGTCCTCAAGTACAGCCACGTCCAGCACATCGAGTCCACCGTGACGGGGACGCTGGCCGAGGACTGTGATGCTTTCGACGCGGTGCGCGGAACGTTCCCCGCAGGGACGCTCTCGGGCGCGCCGAAGATCCGCGCGATGGAGATCATCGACGACCTCGAACGCGAACCACGGGGGCTCTACGGCGGCGGCGTCGGCTACGTCTCGTGGACCGGCGACACGGACTTCGCCATCGTGATCCGGTCGGCCACCGTCGAAGAGACGGGAGACGGCCGGCAACGAACGACCGTTCAGGCCGGCGCCGGCATCGTCGCCGACTCCGTCCCCGCGAGCGAGTACGAGGAGACCGAGAAGAAGATGGGCGGCGTCCTCGACGCCGTCGAGGCCATCGAGCAGCCGGCGAGGGCCGAGTCAGCGGGTGACACCGCGCCCGGGGAGGTGACCCGATGAGCGCCACGGCCGTGGACGCGAAGCGGGTTCTCTTCGTCGACAACTTCGACTCGTTCACGTACAACCTCGTGGAGTACACGTCCGAACACGCCGAGACCGAGGTGCTGAAGAACACCGCGTCGCTCGACGAGATTCGGGCGGTCGACCCGGACGCGATAATCATCTCGCCCGGGCCGGGCCACCCGAAGAACGACCGCGACGTCGGCGTCACGATGGACGTCCTCCGCGAGGTCAGTCCCGAGGTGCCGACGCTCGGTGTCTGTCTCGGCCTGGAAGCTGCCGTCTACGAGTACGGCGGGACCGTCGGACGGGCCCCGGAACCCATCCACGGCAAGGCGTTCCCGGTCGACCACGACGGCCGCGGCGTCTTCGCCGGCCTCGACCAGGGGTTCCAGGGCGGGCGCTACCACTCGCTCGTCGCGACCGAGGTGCCCGACTGCTTCGAGGTGACGGCGACGACCGAGGCCGAAATTGAAGGCGGCGAGACGGTCGAACTCGTGATGGGCGTCCGCCACCGCGAGTACCCCATCGAGGCGGTGCAGTTCCACCCCGAGTCCGTGCTGACCGCTGTCGGCCACGACGTCATCCGGAACTTCCTGGACGGCGTGTGAGGGCAGCACAGGCGATACCCACGCCCAGTTCTGTTGCTTAGACCGCGACGGCCAGCGGGGCGCCGACCATCCCGAGCAGCCACAGCACGCCGACGACGACGAGTGCGACGAGGACGAGTTTCCAGGCGATCTGGAGGACGAACCGGCCAACCAGGATGACCGCCGCGAGGGCGAGCAAGCCGAGAAGGATCGAGGGAACGGAGCCGAGGGGACCCAGCGTCTGTAGCATGCCAGATACTATCCACTCGCGAGACAAGTATCTTGTCGCCGAGGCAGGGAACGGGCGTCGCGATCGAGTCCCGTCTGCCCAAGACCTATAAGAATCAATATGTAAAACGCGGCGAGCGGACGCCGAGTCACTGACTCGACCGTTCACCGGGTGGGTCCCGACGCATAGCGGGCACCGATTCGTTCTCGGATTTCCACTGCGAACCGGGAGACGACACCCACCTCACAGAGATCCAGTGTCACTTTCACTGCGGTCTAAACACCATTATTATGCCACCGCTAAATTGTACTGTACGGACGCGAATCACGCGCGATGGCCACTGGGCCGCGGCTGATATAACCCACCAGTGATATATTCGAATAGAGAGCGAACACCCACCGACCGAAGGGTTATTGGGTCATCCAGCAGAACACGGTTTCCGTCACAAATGAGAGGATATCGGACAGACGCCGAGAGGGGAATAGCCCGACAGACAGTCGCTGTCGGCAGGAGGACTGACGAATGAGCGACGCCGACGTTTCCGCCGACGAAATAGACCTGCCGATCAAACGCACCACCGGTGACACGCTCGAGGAACGCCTCACCGGCAACGCGTATCACAACATCCTGCCCGCCCGATACCTCCGCAAGGACTCGGACGGCGAACTGATCGAGTCCCAGGAGGACCTGTTCGTCCGCGTCGGCCGCAACGTCGCCCTCGCCGAGGCCGTCTTCGAGGCTCGCCGACGGGACACCACGGTCACCGTCACGCCCGACCAGCTCAAGCCCGACCACCCGCGCCGCGACGAACTCGCCGCGGAAGTGTTCGGCGCCGGGACGACCACCGAGGACGACGTCGAGACCGACCTCTCGGTGTACAACGTCAACAAGTTCGCCTACGAGACCGTCGTCCCCGAACTGCCAGATGAGATCCGCGAGCACGTCGAGACGACCGCCGCCGAGTTCCAGGAGGCCATGGAGAAGCTCTCGTTCATGCCCAACTCGCCGACCCTGATGAACGCCGGCGACGAACTCCAGCAGCTCTCGGCCTGCTTCGTCGACTCGCCCGACGACGACATCGACGACATCCACCAGACGGCCAAGGAGGCCGCCCAGGTGTTCCAGTCCGGCGGCGGCATGGGCTATGCCTTCTGGCGCCTGCGCCCCTACGGCGACCCCGTCGGGTCGACCGGCGGCATCGCCAGCGGTCCGATCACCTTCATGCGGACGTACGACCAGATGTGCGAGACCATCGCGCAGGGCGGCGCCCGTCGTGGCGCCCAGATGGGCGTCATGCGCGTCTCCCACCCGGACGTCATCCAGTTCATCCACGCCAAGAACAAGGACGTCTCCCTGGCCGAGACCCTCCGACTCAACGACCCCGACGACTTCACGCACAACAGTTTCGCCGAGGCCCTGGAGGAGTCCCGCGAACTCATCACCGACGATGGCCAGGTCCCCAAGCACCTCCGGAACGCCGTCGAAGGCCACCTCTCTAACTTCAACATCTCCGTCGGCATCACCGACGACTTCATGGAGGCGGTGAAGGCAGACGAGGAGTTCACGTTCACCAACCCCCGCACCGGCGAGGCACACGTCGCCACCGAAGAGACGAAGGAACTGTACGAGATGTTCGACCTCGGCGAGTACGTCGAGGTCGGGGAAGAACTGTCCGTTCCCGCCGAGGAACTCTGGGAACGCATCGTCGACGGCGCCCACGAAAACGGCGAACCGGGCGTCATCTACCTCGAACGCGTCAACAAGCGCCACTCCTTCGACGTCGAGGAACACCCCGACCACCGCATTCTCGCGACGAACCCCTGCGGTGAGCAGCCCCTCGAAGAGTACGAGGCTTGCAACCTCGGCCACATCAACCTCTCGACGCTCGCGGACATGGAAGCGCCCGACTGGCGCATCTGGTCCGAGCAGCACCGCGACGAGTACGACTCGCTGGAAGACGCCGTCGACGCCTTCCTCGCGGACGCACTCGACGAGGCGGAACTCGACCGTCGCATCCAGCTCGGCACCCGGTTCCTCGAGAACGTCGTCACGATGTCCGACTTCCCGGTCGACAAGATCGAACAGAAGGTCCGGGAGATGCGAAAGATCGGCCTCGGCATCATGGGCCTGGCACAGCTGTACATCCAGCTCGGCGTCAAGTACGGCTCCGACGAAGCCGACGAGATCGCCCGCCAGATCATGACCCAGATCAACCACGAGTCCAAGTGGACCAGCCACGAACTCGCCCAGCAGCGCGGGCCGTTCGCCGACTGGGAGGACTCGAAGTACGCGAACCCCACCGAGTACCGCGACTGGTTCGAGGGGCAGACCGGTCTCGACGCCGACGACTGGGAAGACGGCTTCCCCGTCCGGAACCACAACACGACGACCATCGCACCCACCGGCACGACGTCGATGGTCGGCAACACCACCGGCGGCTGTGAGCCCATCTACAACGTCGCCTACTACAAGAACGTCTCCGACGACGTCCAGGGCGACGAGATGCTCGTCGAGTTCGACGACTACTTCCTCCGCGTACTGGAGGACAACGACATCGACATCGACGCCGTGAAGGAAGAGGCCCAGGAGCAGATGGCCAACAACGAGTTCGACGGCGTCGACGGCCTCACCACCGTCCCGGACGCCGTCGGTGAGCTGTTCGTGACGACCGGTCAACTGACCCCGAAGCAACACGCGGGCATCCAGTGTGCCTGCCAGCAGGGCGTCGACTCCGCCATCTCGAAGACCGTCAACGCGCCCAACGACTCCACCGTCGAGGACGCCAAGGAAGTGTTCGAGTACATCTACGAACACGGCGGCAAGGGCGTCACCTACTACCGCGACGGCACCCGCTCGAAGCAGGTGCTCACCACGCGCGCGGACAACACGGAGTTCGCGGACATGGACGAGGGCGAGATCGTCGCACAGATCGAGGAGGTCTTCGGCGGCATCGAAGGGTTCCTCGAGAACGAGGCCGTCCAGGCCGCCATCGACGACTCCGTCGCCGACCTGCTGGAGGTCGCCGACGGCGAGAAGACCGTCTTCGCCGAGAAGCAGACCCGCCCGGACGTCCTCCACGGCGTCACCCAGCGCATCGACACGGGCTACGGGAAGCTCTACGTCAACATCAACGAGGACCCCGAGCAGGAGCGACCGTTCGAGCTGTTCGCCAACATCGGGAACTCCGGCGGGTTCACCGCCTCCTTCACCGAGGCGCTGGCCAAGACCATCTCGACGGCGCTGCGTTCGGGCGTCGACCCCCGCGAGATCGCCGACGAACTCCAGGGCATCCGCTCGCCGAAGGTCGCCTGGGACAAGGGCGAACAGATCCAGTCCATCCCGGACGCCATCGGCACCGCGATGCGCCGGTACCTCGACGGCGAGGTCGACAAGGCCTACCCGCAACAGACCACGCTCGAGGAGACCGCCGACGACGCCGACGGCGAGTCGGCCGACGACCCGAACCGCGACGCGCCCTCGCCCGAGACTGACGGCGGTGGCGTCGCCGCAGAGAGCGGTGGATCCGAGGCCGGCCCGAACGACGCCGGTCCGAACGACGCGGACCAGCAGTCCATCATCGACGCGGGCGAGAGCCCCGAGTGCCCCGACTGCGGCGCGATGAGCCTCTACTACTCCGAAGGCTGCAAGACCTGCGAGTCCTGTGGCTGGTCGGAGTGCTAGGAGAGGCTTCGTGAGTTCTTTCTGAGGTTCTCTTCTTCGCTGCCGTCCTCACAAAACATGAGTGGTCGGTGCTCAGAGTGAGGACGACGATTGACAACTCGAAAGCCCCGACCGGTTCGACTCCCGCGGCTCGCTGCGGTCCTCGGTTCACTTCGTTCACCTGCGGTCCTTTCGTCGCCGGGGTTCGTCGAACCGGCCGCCCCTTTCAGTCCCACCCTGCCGGCTGTTGCACAGAGCAACAGGAACGTGGATGGCGAATCACTGCACCGTCTTCGACACCCACCCGGTCGCGCCGTTGGGGAACGCCTCCCTCCGGGTACCGGACTGGAGCGTGCCGTCGTCTTCGACGGCGCGGACGACGACTTCGTGGCTTCCACCTGGTGGGTCGTACTCGTAGACCCACTGTCGCCAGACGTCTTCTCCCGGGAGGGAGTCGGAGAGTCGAGCCTCGTTCCAGGAGTCCCCGCCGTCGGTCGACACCTCGACTTTCGAGATTCCGCGCGTCCCGGCGTAGGCGTGGCCGGCGACCTGTTTGCGGCCGTCGGCGAGGTCGTCGACGGCCCAGAGCTTGGCGACCGTCGACACCGGGCCGGTGCCGTGCCAGCCGCGTTGCTCCCAGTACCCCTCGGCGTCGCGTTCGAGGAACTCGATCTCGGTGAGCCACTTGACCTGCACCTCGCCCCAGTGGCCGGGGACGAGCGCGCGGAGGGGGTAGCCGTGGCCGCGGGGCAGGTCGCGGCCGTTCATCTCGTAGGCCAGGAGTCCGCCGCGGAGCGCCTCGGTGGGAAACACCTGGAAGTAGCCGTCGGCGGCGTGAAGTTTGACGCAGTCACAGTCGCCGACGGGGTCGGCCGCGTCGATGAGTTTCTCGGTGGGGACGCCGGTCCATAGCGCGTTGTCGAGTTTCTGGCCGTTGAGCGAGTCGCCGACACAGCGCAGGGTCGAGAACTCGGTCCGCTCGTCCATCGAACGGAGGTCGTCGAGCGAGTACGTCGCCACGGACTCGACTGCGCCCGTGACGGCGAGCGACCAGTCGTCGGGGTCGACCCGCGGGTCGGCGGCGTTGATGTCGACCTGGTAGAAATCGCGGCTCACGAGGGGTTCGATGCCGGAGACGTCGAGGGAGCGCTCGGACGCCAGTTCGAGGCTCTCGCGGACCGATTCGGGAACGTCTTCGGCGACCGGCTGATCGGGACGGGGCGACGGCGACGACCGCGTGAGGGCGACGGTTCCCAGGCCGAGCGCGGCGGCGACCCCACCGACGACGCGACGCCGCACGGGGTCCGGGCTGCCGCCGATGCTCGCCGTCGCCACCGGCAGGAAGCCGGCCGTGGAGACGACGAACGCCGCACCGGCGGCCGCGCCTGTGGCCGAGGCGAAGTCCACCGTCACCAGGGCGGTGGCGGCCCAGACGAACGCGGCCCCCAGCACCACGGGGACGGCCCGGTTCCGGAGCTGGTCACCGACGCGAATCGCCAGCCAGACCAGCACGGCCACGGCGAGTGCAGTCAGGAACGACGCGAGCAGCAGGTTCAGCTGCTGGCCGACGCTGCCGAGCCGTTCGATCGCCACGGCGACGACCGGACCCGGCATCGCACGGGAGAGGACGCGTTCCAGCGGCGAGCCCAGGAACGCGGGCGCGAGCCCGACCGCTGCGTAAGAGCCGGAGACGGCACCCACGCCGGCGAGCACGGCCACGAGAGCGTCCGCGACCGCGGGGAAACGCGTGGCCTCGGTCATGGCCGGATCGAAGGGTGTGAGCGACTTAACGGTTCTTCGGATTCCGTGTCGAATACCACCCCGCAAGAGCCAAGCCGCCGCGGGTCGACGCGACGAGTATGACCGACAGTGGTGGTCGGCCGTGCCCGATGTGCGAGACACCCATGTACCACCGTCACTGCAAGTACGTCTGTCCCGTCCACGGCGTCGTCTACGACTGCGCCGACACGTTCTACTGACGGGCCCAGCTATCAAATCTGGGAACTCACGACCCGAGTTTATAGTGGTCGAGCGGCGACTCTCCTACAATGACCGATGCGGATGGAGGCGAGATTTGCGTCCTCCACGTGGACGACGACGCCGACTTCGCCGAGATGGTAGGGATGCAGTTACGACGCCAGAACGAGGAGATCTCGGTCGTCACCGAAACGAGCGTAGACGACGGCCTGGCGCGCCTCCAGACCGAGGACGTCGACTGCGTCGTCAGCGACCACGACATGCCCGGGAAGAACGGGCTCGCGTTCCTCAGAGCGGTGCGCGAGGCCTATCCGGAGTTGCCGTTCGTCCTCTTCACCGGGAAGGGGAGCGAAGAGATAGCCAGCGACGCCATCTCCGCGGGCGTCACGGAGTACCTCCAGAAGGAGACGGGGACCGACCAGTACGCGGTGCTGGCGAACCGCATCGAACAGGCCGTCTCGTCCGACCGGGCCAAGCGCGCGCTCGAGGAGTCCGAGCGACGGCTCTCGACGCTCATCTCGAACCTGCCGGGGATGGTCTACCGGTGCCGGAACGAGCGCGGATGGCCGATGACGTTCGTGAGTGACGGGGCGGCGGCGCTCACCGGGTACTCGGCCGACGCCATCGAGTCCGGCGACGTGAGCTGGAACGAGGACGTCATACGCGAGGCCGACCGCGAAGCGATGTGGGAGCAGGTCCAGAGCGCCGTCGGCGCGGACGAACCGTTCGAGGTGACCTACCGCATCGAGACCGCCGACGGCGAGGAACGCTGGGTGTGGGAGCGCGGTCGCGCGGTCGAGACGGCGGACGAGACGGAGGTCATCGAGGGGTTCATCACGGACATCACGACCAGGAAAGAGCGCGAGCGGGAACTCAGGGAGGAGCGGGAGTTCACGGAGACGGTTCTCGATTCCCTGGACGACGTGTTCTACCTCGTCACACCCGCCGGATCGCTCCGCCGCTGGAACGAGCGCTTCGCCGAACTCACTGGGTACGCAGACGACGAGATCGCCTCGATGAACGTCTTCGACTTCTTCCCGTCGGAGTACCACCAGGAGATAACCGAGGAGACGAGGCACGCGCTCGTCGAAGACGACGTGGCCGAGTTCGAGGCCGAGCTCGAGGCGAAAGACGGCGAGCGGATCCGCCTGGAGTGTCGCGGGAGGCCGGTGACGGACAGCGACGGCGAGGTCATCGGCGTCAGCGGCGTCGGTCGGGACGTCTCGGAGCGGAAGGCCCAGGAGCGGGAACTCGAAGCCTTCGCCAGCCTCGTGAGTCACGACCTCCGCAACCCGCTCAACGTCGTCCAGGGGCGCGTCCAGCTCGCACTGGAGAGCGGCTCCGTCGAGAACCTGGCGGCCGCCCGCGACGCCGCCGACCGGATGGAACGGCTCATCGACGACGTCGTTCGACTGACGCGGCAGAACCACGAAGTCGGAGACGTCGAGCCCGTCGAGGTGGCCGACGTCGCGACCGACGCGTGGGACCAGTTCGAAGCAGACGGGTCGTCACTGACGGTGGAGACGGTCCGGACCGTCGAGGCGAATCCCGACCGCTTCCGCGAACTCCTCGCTGAGCTCTTCCAGAACGCGGTCCGACACGGTTCGGACGACGACGAGCCGGTCGCCGTCCGGGTCGGCGACACCGACGAGGGATTCTTCGTCGCCGACGACGGGGTCGGTATCGACCCCGACCGCTGCCATGACGTGTTCGAGGAGGGGTACACGACCAGCACGGACGGCACGGGGCTCGGCCTGCCGCTCGTCGAACGCATCGCCGCTGCCCACGGCTGGACCGTCACGGTCGCCGAGAGCGAGGAAGGTGTTCGCTTCGAGATAGCCGTTTAGGAAGGCTGGTCCCGCCAGACGTGCCGATACGTCGGCCCGGCCAGGACGAGCAACGCGACCGCGGCGGAGCCGACGACCACGTGGAGACCGGCGCCCAGTCCCTGCATCGAGAGCTGACGCATCGACGCGCCGGCGAGGACCTCCAGGACCACCCACGGAACTTCGCCGACGAACGTCCCGACGACGAACGCGCGTGAGGACACGCCGGAGACGCCCGCGCCGTAGGAGACCGGGTCGGCGGGAATCGGCGAGAGACGGGCCGCGAGGACGCCCCGCGTCGCACCGGTGACCTCGACGACTCGGCGGCCGGCGGCACCGAGCCGGTCGACGATCGTCTCTGGGGAGTCTTCCGGGTCGTCCACGCCGACGTAGCGAGCGAAGAGGAACGGCGGGACACACGTCAGGGTCGCGCCGACGAGGGCGACCGGGACGCCGTACGTGACACCGAGGACGTAGCCGACCAGCGCGGAGATGGGGCTGATCGGCCAGGCGAACAGCGGGCGGACCAGGTAGATGACGACGAGCGCGCCACCGAAGAGGACGGGACGCGTCGAGAGCCCGGCCAGTTCGGCGAGCAGGCGCGCCGGCGAGAGGAGAATCGTCGCCACGAGCGCGACGCCGACGAGCAGGACCGACCCCGCAACCTGGCGCCGCGACAGCCAGTTCATCGAGTGAACACCGCGTTCGAATCGTCAAACCTCTTGTGGTCTCCCGGGTCCGAGCCGTCCCAAACGCTTAATCCCGGCGGCGGCGTCGCTCCCGGTCGTGACGGACGACGACCGCATCGAACTCGGCCTCGAACTGCTCGCCCACCTCGAACACGGCGAGCTCTCGGTCAAGGAGGCGATGGACCGCATCGAAATCGTCACGACGAGTCCACAGTTGCAGCGTGACATTCTCGACGAGGCGGCCCGTCGCGGCGTGGTCGAGCGCGAGGGCGGGACGGTCCGACCGGTCGCGGACGGGACGTACGTGAGTTTCGAGAGCGACGTCGTCGTCAAGGAAGGCGAGTTCTCGTGTCAGCGCTGCGGCGCCGGCATCTCGGAGGGCCACTTCGTCCAGTTCGACGCCGACGAGATGGGGCCGTTCGGGTCGACGTGTATCAGAAAGGTGCTCGGTCGGGAGTGATACTGTCGGTTGTACCAATTTTCAGCAGGCACACGCCACCCAGGGTGAACTGGGGCTGAACGAACTGACGACGCAAAACACCGGAAACGAATTACAACCGACAGTACGAGGTGGTGGCCGCTCAGCGACCGCGGCGGAGTTCCTCGATGAGCTGCTTGACGGTGCGCTGTTGCTGCTCGAGGAGCTCGTTCTGCTGTTCGACCGCGGCCGTCAGGTCTTCGAGCTGGTCGGTGACGGCTTCGAGATCGTCGCTGCTGGCGGCCGTGGACTCCGCGGCGGTGCTCGCGGCGTCGGCGGCCGACTCCAGATCGACGGTCGAGGCGGCGGTCTGGGCGGACTGGCCGGTCGAGGAGTCGCGCTCCCGCGTCGCCGTCGAAGCAGTGCCGGTGCTGGCCTGCTCGGACGATGGTTCCGGTTCGGCGGCGGATTCCTCGTCGTCCGAGTCGCTGACGAGCGGGTCGATGCCCGAATCGAGGCCGAGGCCGCTGGAGTGGTCGTCGCTCTCGTCGGCGTTGGGATCCGCCGTCTCGACGGCGATTTTCCGGTTGAGCGCGTCGAGCGAGTCGACGTCGTGGTAGTCGAACAGCGCCTCCTGGAGCGTCCGGCGGACGACGCCGGCCTGCTCGTTGGGCGCCTTGATGCGTTCGGGGCGCCCGTCGGCCTCGATGACGACGGCCGTCGCGACGCTACCGTCCTCGAAGTGCAGGCCCGTCACGTCGTCGTAGTCGTACACCTCGAAGTCGCCGTCCCAGGTGTAGCTGCCGACGTGTTTGAGTACGCGCTGCTGGGCGACGACGAGCGTGAGTTCGCTGAAGCGGAAGACGCCCGTCACGGACTCGTCGTCGTCGAGCACGCCCTCGATGCGGAGGTTGCTCTCGACGAGGCGTTCGAGCACCGGGTCGGTCCGGTTGCCCGGGACGGTGAACTTCTCCTCCCGGTCGACGTAGGTCATCGTGTACTTGGTCTTGCGTCGGCCTTCGGAGACGGCGAGCCGTTCGAAGTCGTGTGCGTACTCCGAGACGCCTTCGTCACTCAGGAGTCCCTCACTCCGGTAGACGAGCGATCGCGTCGGGGTGAAACAGATCGCGTCATCGTCACCGAGCGACACCCCAGCCTGAATCTCCTCGTCCCCGAGCGACTGCCGGACGAGGTCTGGTACGTCCATGCTCATGACGTACTCGTCCGGTGGCTTAAATCCGCGGGTGAAACACCACGACCGAAGCCCGGTCTCGACGGTCGAACGTGACGGCCGACAGACCCCTCGAATGCCGGCGATTTGTGACTTCATCGGGTTCGGTGATCGACGGGACGGCGAGGCACGAGACCGACTGACGGAGCGCCACTCAATGAGAACGTTAAAGACGACCTCCGGCCAACCACTGATTGCACCCGCGCCCGGGTGGCTTAGCTGGACATAGCGCCGCACTCATAGGGTCGTCAGACTCGCGCGGCACCATTCCGGCATGTCTCGGTGGGCTTTCGTCGAGCCTGTGACCTGGGGCATGCGGAGATCGAGGGTTCGGAGCCCTCCCCGGGCATTTTCCACAGTCGCGAACGCCAGTGAGCGACTGCGCCGGAAAATGCCCGGGGAGACGCGGAGAACCCGTAGGTCCTCGCGAACGCACGTGAGCGAGGGTACGAGAGACGAACGAAGTGAGTCTCTCGGGAGTTCGGAGCCCTCTCCGGAGGTTTTCGGTGGTTTCGGCGCCCTCGCGGGCACGATACCGTTCGACCGGGCTCGTGGGGCGACGGACGTGAAACCGGTCCCTCTCTCACGGGAGAATTCATCCGAGGAGGTTCTGGAGCGTCAGGACGACGAAGAGAGCGATGACCGCCTCGGAGATGATCCACGTGTTGTCGTTCATCCAGTCACGGATCTCCGGGAGTACTGCTTCCGCCCGCCCACCGATGAGGAGCACACCGAGCGAAGGAAGTGCGAGAATGAAGAGCGTGAGCGAGACGAATCCGGCCGCGTCCGTGACCGGGTCGGCGTTCGCCGCGAGGAACGTTCCGACGCTGATCGAGGTGACGACGTTGGTCGGGAAGACGCCCAGCAGGAGGAATCCCAGCTTGAACGAGAACCCGGGTGTCGCGTTCGTCAGCTTCCCCATCCACGTCGGCGGCTCCGATACCTCCCGCTTTCGGTAGGTGTCGACCCCGGCGTAGAGGAGGAGCACCAGGACGACGAGGTAGAGCAGTTGTCGTGCGCTCGCACCAAGCAGACCGCCACCGCCACCGAAACTACTCCCGAGTAGGTAGGCGAGGGAGACGACGAGACTGATAGAGAGGGACGCACCGAAGACGTAGGCCGCCGAGTTGGTCCGCCATCGCTCACTCGTCGCGAGGAAGATGGAAGAGAGTATCTGTGGTCCCGCGATCATCACGATAGACAGGGGAAGCACTTCGACGAGGCTCACGGGTCGTTCTCACCGGAGTTCGATCCGTCACCACCGGTCGGCTGAGCGACACGGGCGAACGATCTGTCGTGTGTCATTGTTTGGAGTCACGTGTTCGTCCGGACCGGCCTCCGAATGCCGCCCGGGGAGCGTTCCACGTGCTACCTACACCGGCGGTACCGTTTAATGTTACTGAGGTAACAATTATTCGCCCGTCTCCCGTCGCATCCTCGATTCCGGCCCCATCAGCCGTCCACGGCGGCCGCGTACCCCTCGACACCGGCCCGGAAGACCGACCGGAAGCGCTCGACGTCGAGGTCGACCGCGACCGACGTGTTGGGTTCGGCGTCGCAGACGCCGTACCGGTCGCAGACGACTGCGCCGTGGGAGGGGCCGCCGGTGGTGTCGACCTCGCAGAAGTACTCCTCGAAGGTGACGACGTCGGGGTCGACGAGGGCTGCCGCGACGGCCGCGTCGTGAACGGCCAGTCGGTCCTGCCCGACGCCCTGGGCCGCCTCGGGGTAGCCGATCCAGTCCGCGACGGCGGCGAACCCGCCGCCCCGATCTTCGTACGTATCGATCGTCTCGGGCGCGGGCGAGGCGCCGTTGGTGACGTCGAGGCCGACCATCCTCGGGTCGGCGTCCTGGATCACCCGGCTGGCCGCCGCCGGGTCGTTGTGGAAGTTGGCCTCCGCGACGGGGGTGACGTTGCCGCTCTGGAAGGCCGCGCCGCCCATCAGGTAGATTTCGTCGACCATCGCGGGGAGGTCGGGTTCCTTCGCGAGGGCGAGCGCGAGGTTGGTCTGCGGACCGACGGCGGCGATAGTCAGATCGTCGCCGTGTTCGCGGGCCTGTTCGACGACGAAGTCCGCGCCGTGCTCGTCGATGGGCTCGGACGTCGGGTCCGGGAGGTCGCCGCGGAGGCCCGCGTCCCCGTGGATCCACTCCGCCGTCGTGAGGTCGTCGACGAGCGGCCGCTCGCAACCGCGCGCGACCGGGACGTCGAAGTCGCCGTGGTCGAGGATCGCGAGGGCGTTCCGGGTCGTGTTGGCGACCGTCGAGTTGCCACAGACCGTCGAGAGGCCGACGACGTCGACGGCGTCGTGGCCCAGCGCCATGGCGAGCATCACCGCGTCGTCACAGCCCGGGTCGGTGTCGAACAGGACTTTTGGCGTCATCGGTTCTAACAGGGACAGTACCAGTCACTGACGGTTAACAGTAGCGTCGAAACAACCGGCGCTATCGCCGGGCGCGCCTCACCAGCCCTCGAACTTGTCCCGGCGGTAGAAGTCCAGTTCCTGGACGACGTTCGGGGGCTCCTGCTCGGCGGCGAAGGCGATGGCCTCGGCGACGTCCTCCGGTTCGGCGGCCTCGTCGGGCGAGAGGACGTCTTCCGAGGCCTGGTCGTCCTCGGATCCGAACTCCGTTCGAACCTCCGTCGGGTTGACGACCGTGACGCCGACGCCGTCGGAACCGACGCTGCCGGCCAGCGACTTGGCGAACCCGCGGGCCCACCACTTGGTGGCGGCGTACACCGGGTTGCCCGGGCGGGGGTACTGACCGGCCATGCTGGCGAGGACGACGAGGATGCCGTCCGTCTCCCGGAGGTGCGGAATCGACTCCCGGGCGGTGAAGAACAGCCCCTCGCAGTTGACGTCCATCATCTGTCGGAAGGCGTCCGTCTCCATCTCCTCGACCGAGCCCTCGCGGGCGAGGCCGGCGTTGGCGACGACGGTGTCGAGGCGGCCGAACTCGGCGGCCGCTGCTTCCACCAGGTCGGCCACCTGCTCGTCGTCGGTGACGTCGGCGGTGTGGACGAGGACGTCCACCCCGTACTCCTCCCGCAGCGACTCGGCCAGTTCCTGGAGTCGTTCCTCGCGGCGGGCCGAGATGGCCACGTCGGCGCCGCGGCTGGCGAGTGCGTGTGCAGTGGCGCGGCCGATGCCCGAACTCGCGCCGGTGATCAGTGCGCTCGTCTCCGCCAAAGTGCTCATAGCAGGGGTGAGGGACTCTGGTGGCTTAATCCCCACCGCCGTCGAACGCGGTGACCGTCTCCAGGCCGTCCCTCGTAATCTGCAGTCGCTGGTTCGCGGCGACGTCCTCGAAGGTCTGCTCGGTGCCGTCCGGCCAGGAGACAGCGATGTCGACGCTTTCGGCCGAGCCGAGACCGACGTGGCTGACGCGGCTGTCCTGCGAGAGGTAGTCCGTCCGCCCGTTCTGGACGACTGTCGTCGTGTCGCCGCCGGCGTCCACCTCGACGGTCGCCCCGAGGGCGAGTTCGCCGTCGTCGCCGACGGCACGGAACTGGACGCTATTGCTCTCGTTGACCGTGTTCTCGTAGACGACGTAGGGCTGGTTGTAGTTGGCCGTCACGACGTCCTGGTCGCCGTCGCGGTCGTAGTCGAGCGTCACCATCCCGCGGCCGTCGTGTTTGTCGAAGCCGCGGTCGGAGGCGTCGAGCGAGGTGTAGCCGCTCCCGTTGTTCTGCCACACCATCGGATAGGGGTAGTGGGGGTCCTCCTGGTCGATGGTGACGACGTTCTGGGTCGTGTGGATCAGGTCGGGCCGACCGTCGTTGTTGAAGTCGGAGAGGCTCGCCGCCCACCCCCAGCCGCCCTGCCGGACGCCGAACTCGTCGGCCTGGTCCGCGAACTCGCCGTCTCCCTGGTTGACCATGAGCGTGTTCCCCTTCGTCCGGCCCGAGTGAATGACGTACGAGAGGAAGTACTCGACGCGCTCGTAGCGCTCGTGGCCCATCGTCTGGGGCGAGATGGGGAGATAGATGTTCGTGACGAAGACGTCCTGGCGGCCGTCACCAGTCACGTCGGCGACTTCCGAGGCCATCCCGTTCCGTTCGGTCGACCCACGCAGGTTGCGTTTGTCGAACGTCCCGTCGCCCTGGTTGACGTACAGCACGTCGCTGTTGTAGTCGTTCGCGACGTGGATATCGGGGTGCCCGTCGCCGGTGAGGTCCGTGAAACTCGCCGCGAGGCTCCATCGGTCACCGTCGATGTCGGCGTCGTCGACGCGCTCGAACTCACCGTCCACGTTCTCGTAGAGGATGTTGGGGTTGCCGTTGTCGTCCTGGACGGTCCCGTTGGGCGTGAAGTAGCCGGCTGGCTTGCCCACGCGCCAGTTGCCCGCCTGGTAGAGGAAGATATCGCGGTCGCCGTCGCCGTCGTAGTCGGCGGCCGCTGCGCCGAGCGGGTAGGTCACGTTTCCGAGGCCGGTGTCGACGCGCTCGAAGGAGCCCTCGTCGTTGTGGAGCGTGACGACCGACCCGTTGGTCGGCAACAGGAGAATGTCCTCCCAGCCGTCGCCGTCGTAGTCGACGATCGCCGCGCTCTTGAACGTGCGATTCAGGGGTGGGAGCGCGTCGCTTTCCTCGTAGGTCCCGTCGTCGTTGCGGAACAGCGCCGGCCGCTCGTCGCCGATGGCGAGCAGGTCGGTCCAGCCGTCGTCGTCGAAGTCAGTCGCGTAGATGCCGGCGTTCCCGTTGCCGAAGCCGGTGTCGATGCTGTCGGAGTACGACAGTCCGCTCTCCGCGGTGGCGTTGCGGAACTGTATCTCGGGTGGCGATTCGCCGAGCGCCGAGCAGCCGGCCGTGACGGCCAGGAGCGCGACGCAACAGGTGACGAGCGCGATTCGCGCCCGCTGTGTGTTCTGGGTCACGTTAGATAGTCGGGAGTGCCCGCTGGTCTCGCGACGGGACGACGTAGCTGCCGCGCGCTTTCGTCTCGAGGAAGTCGACGATGCCGTGGTTCTGGGCCGCGACGTCGTCGTCGTACTCGTCGACGTTCATCGCGGTGCGCGCATCGACGAAGGCGTCCATCGAGGCCTGGATGGACTGAAAGTTGAACCCGACGCCTTCGGTGACGTCCGTCGCGACGCCCTCCGTCCGGCGGATCATGCGCGGCTGGAAGTTCTCGTCGCGGGCGCGGGCGACTTTCTGGGAGTGGCCGACGCGGCCGTGCTTCTCGGCGGTTTCGGCGACGCCGTCGGCGTCGGCTTTCGTGATCTCGCTGTTTGTCCCGAGGCGGTTGGCGGTCGGCCCGACGTCCTCGGGGTCGTGGTTCGGGGTGAACATCTCGGCGATGCGCTCGTCTTCGTCCTGTTCGTACCACCGGTCGAGGTCGATGTGGAGGCGTGAGGCCGCGAGGATCGTCCCGCCCGCGAAGGGACCGTCGTCCAGGGTGACCGCGTCCTCGGAGGCCTGGTTGTCACGAAAGCCGGACCGGAAGCCCATCGAGAGGGGAGCCCCGTCCGGGACGGCGTCGTTGTCGACCTCCTCGGCGACGTGACCCTTGCCGGTGACGCCGGTCCGGCGTTCGCGCCGCTCGAAGATTCCCTCGAACGTCCCCTCGACGGGCTGGCCGTTCATCCGGTCGCGCTCGCCGAACAGCGCCTCCTCGCAGCCCAGCAGGATCGATCCGTAGTCGCTGTTGAGCACGAGGAGGGCGTCGTAGGGGTCGGCTTTCGACGGATCCTCGCCGACGGCTTCGAGGACGTCTTCCGGCGGCGTGAGCCCCTCGACGGTGGCGTCCATCCGGTCGAAGTACCGCGGCGAGTAGCCGAGCAACGTGAGCAGCCCCTCGTTGAGCGACGCCGAGGTCGACTCACCAGTCCCCCACTGGTGTGCCCGCTCCAGCGACCGCATCGCGGCCTCGACCTGGGCCCGTTCCTCGTCGGTCGGTGGCATCGAGCCCACGTATTCGAGGCCGAGGACGGTCTGGTGCTGGGGAAGTGTGGTGTTCCCGTGGGCGTCCGTGACCAGGAACTCGTTCCAGTTGTGCTGGCCGTCGGGAAGCGACGCGGGGTCGGACCCGGTCGGAAACTGGGATTCGCGCTCGGTGTCCTCCGACACCATCGGGGCTTCCCGACCGAGACAGGCAGACAGCGCCGCCGACCCACCGATCGCTACTGCAGACGCGACGAAGTCTCGTCGAGAGATGCCGCGAGAATCACCCGAAGGCATTGCCACCCATTCCCAATCACCGCTCAAATATCTTTCGCGTCGGCCGCTGGGCGTCTGAAGGCGGCCGGATCGGCCGGCAACCAGTCCTGGATACCGCTACGATCTAGGCGACGTTCGCCCCCGCTGCGGGGCCCGGTTCGCCGACGACCTGCGACCCAACTCGGTTTCCGCTGACGAGCCCGGTGGCTGCCAATTTGTGACCGGGTACCCAAAGGAATATATGGTATAATTATCCAATCAAGCCCATGGAACGGGAGGAGCGCCACGCGACAGGTGGGACGACGTCTCGACGACGGCTGCTCGAGACGATTGCGGCAGGGAGCGTCGCCGGACTCGGTGGGCTGGCCGGCTGTATCTCCGACGGGAGCGGCGGCACGCCGACGCCGGATTCGGCGCCGACCTTCCTTCTGTCGACGGTACAGTCCGGCCCGTACTCGCGTCTCGGTGACAAGGAGCGGAACGGATTCGAACTGGCGGTCAAGCACATCAACGAGGGCGGCGGACTCGTCGAGGCCGGCGCGTTCGACGAGCTGGCCGGTGACGGTCTCCTCGGGCACCAGGTAGAGTCGACGATCGTCGACAACGAGGGAAGCGGAGAGACGGCGCGGTCGAACGTCCTCCCCCACGTGACCGAAAACGAGGTGACGATGATCTGTGGCGGAGCCAGGGCGAGCACCGCCAGGGCCCACCGCGATATCGCTATCGAACACGAGGTGCCCTTCATGGCTGGGACGTGTCTGCTCGACGCGCTCAGCGGGGAGGAGTGCGCCGCGACGATGTACCGGGAGATGTACTCCTCGCGTGCGCTCGTGCGCGCCCTCGGACCGACGCTCGCCACCAGGACCGGCGAACGGGCCACCTACGTCCAGTTGTACGCCGATTCCCCGGAAGGGAAGGACCTGCAGAACGCGGTCGACCGGTACTTCGCCGACTCGGGCACGCCCCGCTGGGAACCGCGGGGGAACGAGGCCATCCAGCCCGGCTCGACGGGCTACGAGGACGACCTCACCCAGATCACACGCGGTCGACCTGACGCCCTCTTCCTGAACCTGTTCGGAATCGACGCCATCAACGCGCTGACGGCCGCCCAGGACGTCGTCCCCGAGGAGACACAGGTCGTCATCCCCTTCATCGACGACTCGCTGGGCTACGTCGTCGGCTCCGAGGTCGCCGACGTCCTCGGAACGATGCCGTGGGAAGCCGGCCTCGACGGTGAGTACGCCGAGGCGTACGATTCGGCGTACGTGAGCAACTACGGGACGATCGCCGGCGGCGACGCCGCGACCGGGTCCGGCACGGCGCACGTCACCTACACCCAGACGCTCCAGTTCGCCGCCGCGGCAGCGCGCGCCGAGTCGTTCGAGCCCGGCGCCATCCAGTCGGCGCTGGAAGGCTACGAGTACGACGCCGGCGGCGGAGACCAGCGCCTCCAGGCGTGTAACCACCAGGCCAGCCGTGCCGTCCCGGTCGTTCGCGGCAGGTCCAGTCAGGACTCCGGCGGGAACTACTTCGAGCTACTCGACCACCGCGATGGCGTCGTGCCGACCTGCGAAGAGGAGCCCGCCACGTCCTGCTCGCTGTAGCTCCGGGTCGACTTTTTTCGACGATCTGACGCCCCACGAGCGACAGTGACCGGTCCCATCAGTGGAGACGCGAGACCGCTACCGATAGGTCACCGGGTGACGGGACGCAGAGCTGACTGGATCGAGTGCAGAACGGTATCGCAAAAGGCGTCGGGGACGGCTAGTCCGAGAAGCCGGACTCCTCGCCCACGTCGGTGTTCGTCCCGGTGTCTGCGAGGTTGCCGTCGCTCAGTTCGGGACTGTTCCAGTACGAGTGGTCCTCGTCCTCGCGAAAGCAGGCGACGCGCTGTTCGCCGGCCTGGTAGTCCGGCGGGGTCTCCTGCTTACACACTTCTCTGGCCTCCGGACATCGCGTGTGGAACCGGCAGCCGCTCGGCGGGTTGACCGGGTCCGGGATGTCGATCTTCCGCATCGGCGGGTCGCCGGTCTCCCTGAGCGAGAGGTCCGGCGTCGCCCAGCGCAACACGTTGGTGTAGGGGTGACGCGGGTCGCCGATCATGTCCTCGGCCGGACCGATCTCCGCGAGTTCGCCCAGGTACATGACGCCGATCTTTCCGCCGGCGTGGGCGGTGAAGTACCGGGCGTTCGAGAGGTCGTGTGAGATGAAGACGAAAGACGTGTTGAACTCGTTCTGGAGTTCGTGCATCAGGTCCATCATCTCGACGCGCAGGGAGACGTCCAGCGCGCTGATGGCCTCGTCGGCCAGGATGACGTCCGGGTTCATCAACAGTGCGCGGCTCAGCGCGACGCGCTGTTTCTCGCCGCCAGAGAGCTGGTGGGGGTAGCGTTCGGCGAAGTCGGCCGCCGGGTTCATCCCGACGCGTTCGAGCAGCGCGTAGATCCGCTCGCGCTTCTCGCTCCGGCTGAGTTCCGCGTTGACCTGGTTGAGCGGCTCGGAGAGGATAGAGAGGATACGCCGGTTGGGGTTGAGCGAGGCACCCGGGTCCTGGTGGATGATCTGCAGCGACGTGCGGATCTCCTTCCAGGTAATGTCGGCGTCCGATTTCCCGTCGCGGACCTCCCAGATGTCGTGGCCGCGGAACTTGACGCTCCCGCCAGTCGGCCGCTGGAGGCCGATTGCGGTCTTGCCGAGCGTCGTCTTGCCACAGCCGGACTCGCCGACCAGCGAGAGGACGTCGCGTTCCTCGAGCGTGAGGTTGACGCCGTCGACGGCACGAACCGTCTTCGTCTCACCACCGAAGTCGAGCAGGCCGGGTTTGTCCTCGAAGTGGACCTCGACGTTCTCGAGTTCCAGCAGCGGTGGTTCGCTACTCATCAGTCGTCACCTCCGCTGGCCGCGCGGTCACCAAGCGAGTCCGCGTAGTTCAGCGAGATCTGGTCGATCGCCTCTTCCCAGTGATAGCAGGCGACCTCGTGGTCCTCGCCGGCGTCGAAGAACTCCGGCACCGTCGACCGACACTGTTCGTCGGCGAGCGGACACCGCGGGTGGAACGCACAGCCCGTCGGGACGTTGATCGGCGCGGGCTGGTCGCCCTCGATGGCCTCCATCTCGTCCAGCGGCGCGTCGAGGTTCGGCGTCGAGTTGAGCAGTTTGCGCGTGTACGGGTGGGCGGCGTGTTCGATCAGCTCCCGCGTGGGGCCGACCTCGACCAGCTTGAAGGCGTACATGATGGCCATCCGGTCGGCCAGCGCGGCGACCAGCGGCAGGTCGTGCGTGATGAACACCATCGTGAGGTCGTACTTCTCCTGGAGGTCCTCGAGCAGACGGAGGATAGAGCGCTGCATCAGCAGGTCGAGCGCGGCGGTCGGCTCGTCCATCACGAGCATCTCGGGTTCGAGCACGAGGCTGAGCGCGATGAGGGCGCGCTGTTGCATCCCGCCCGAGAGCTCGTGGGCGTAGGACTCGAGGATGCGTTCGGGTTCGAGGTAGAGGTCCTCGAGCAGTTCGTGGGCCAGGGCCATCCCCTCCTCGACGTTCGCGTCGTGGGCCTTCAGCGTCTCCACGAAGTGGTCGCCGACTTTCATCGTCGGGTTGAACGAACTCATCGCGCCCTGGAAGACCATCGAGACGTGCTCCCAGCGCAGGCTCCGGATCCCTTCCTTGTCGAGGTCGAGGATCTCTATCGGTTCGTCGTCCGGCGGGTTGTACCGGATCCCCCCAGTGAGGAGACCGGGGTCGGGGATGGCGTCGAGCATCGACGAAGCGAGCATCGACTTGCCCGAACCGCTCTCGCCGATGATACCGACGATTTCGCCGCGGCCGATGTCCAGCGAGACGTCGTCGAGCACGTAGGATTCGCCCTCGTCGTAGGTCACCGAGGCGCCACGCATCTGGATGATTGGATCCTCGACTCCGCGCTCGGAGCGAGGGTTGCTATTCTGCGTCGCCATTAGACTCCCACCATGAGTTGAGTGTCATCATCTTCTTGTGTAGTCGTTTCGGACTCGCCGGAGAGTCGAGTCCGAACTCGGGGGGTAAATGCGCGGTTGCGTCCCCGGGTGCGTCTGAACGTATCGACGCCGAGAAACGCGACGGTCCGGTCGACCAGACCGGCAGATCCGAGCGGCAGAAACGGAATCGCCCCGAGCGCGATTCCATCGGCTGCCAATGTTGCAAGAACGGCCCGCGCAGTCCGTTCGAGACAGAATCTCACACCCGATTACTTTCGCTTCATAGCTATAGTAATTGTGGTTTATCCCACCAGGCGCGGGGAAACGCCCGTCGGGTTCCCGGCGGACTAATGGCCATCCGGCGACGTGGTCGAGTCGTCGGAGACGCCTGTGAACGGGCGTCTCCGTGGCGGACGCCCGGTTCCGGATTTGCAAACTTATTTAACGGGATGGCGGGACGTTTGTGAACGATGCAGACCAACGGTGACGACCACCTCTATCAGCGGCCCGACGCCGCCGTCGACCGCCGCGTCGAGGACCTCCTCGACCGGATGACTGTCCAGGAGAAGGCCGGACAGCTGGTCGGGACGTGGGGCGGCAAGATGGGCGAGTTCAACAGTCTCGACGACGTGAAAGACGCGGTTACCGAGCACACGCTCGGGGCGGTAGCGACGTTCGGATGGGGCGGGTCCATCGGGACGGAGCCCGGCGAAATCGTCGACACCGTCAACGAGATACAACAGCTGGCACGCGAGGAGACCCGTCTGGGGATCCCCGTGCTGTTCAACGTCGACGCCGTCCACGGGCACGCGTACGTGGCCGGGTCGGCCATCTTCCCGAACGGGCTGGGGACCGGGGCGACCTGGGATCCAGACCTGGCGGAGAGAGCGGCCGATATCTGTGCGACCGAGGTCCGTGCGACGGGGGCCCACCAGAACTACTCGCCCACCTGCGACGTGGGCCGTGAACCCCGCTGGGGTCGCGTCTTCGAGACGTTCGGCGAGAGCCCGCGGCTGGTCGGCGAGATGGCCGCCGCGAAAGTCCGTGGGTACCAGGGCGACGGGATCGAGGGCGAAGAGAACGTCGTCGCGACGGCGAAGCACTTCCCGGCATACAGCGGCCCGGAGCGTGGCGAGGACGCCGCGCCGGCCGAGATATCAGAGTACCGGCTCTGGAACACGTTCCTCCGCCCGTTCGAGTCGGTCGTCGACGAGGGCGTGACCTCCGTGATGCCGTCGTACAACTCGACGAACGGCGAGCCGATGCACGGCTCGCGGCGATTCCTCACCGACCTCCTGCGGGGCGAACTCGGGTTCGACGGGCACACCGTCTCTGACTGGGGCGGCGTCCGGCACCTCCACGAGGACCACCACGTCACCGAGGACTGGCGCGAATCGGTCTACCGCTCGCGGGAGGCCGGCCTGACCGTCGCCTCTGTCGGGACGACCGGGCACGTCGACCACCTCGTCGACCTGGTCGCAGCCGGCGACCTCGACGAGTCCACCCTCGACGGGAAGGTCCGCCGCGTCCTCGCACTGAAGTTCCGCATGGGACTGTTCGAGGACCCCTTCGTCGACAGGGACGAGGCACTCGAGACCGTCGGGCACGAGGACCACCGCGAGGTGGCCCGCGAGGCGGCGAGGGACTCGATGACGCTCCTGAAGAACGACGACCTGCTCCCCCTCGACGGCGCCGGGGACGTCTTCGTCGCCGGGCCCAACGCCGACGACAAAGTGAGCCAGGTCGGCGGCTGGAGTGTCGACGCCGAGGAACACGTCGCCGGCGACAGCCTGCTCGACGCCATCGAACACCACGCGGACGGCACCGTCACCTACGAACAGGGCGCGACGGTCAACGAGGCACGCGACGTCGAGGCCGCTGCGGCGAAGGCTGCCGAGGCGGACGTCGCCGTCGTCGCGCTCGGCGAAGGCTGGTACATCCACGAGTTCGGCCCCCAGGACCAGGCCGGCGTGGAGACGGGCGAGTGGCCCCACCGGTCGAACCTCCGCCTGGCCGACGCCCAGCGCGAACTGGTCCAGGCGATCCACGAGACCGGGACGCCCACCGTCGGCGTCCTGATCACCGGTCGGCCGCTGATCGTCGACTGGATGGACGAGCACGTCCCGGCGATTCTCATGGCCTACTACCCCGGTTCCGAAGGGGGGCACGCCATCGCCGAGACGCTCTTCGGGGACAACGAGCCGTCCGGTCGCCTGCCGGTCACGATGCCGTCCGACGAGGGCGACCTCCCCCAGCACCACGACTACCAGCGCCAGCCGCGACCCATCGGCGACGACGAGCACCCCGACACGTACGACCCGCTCTATCCCTTCGGTCACGGACTGAGCTACACCGAGTTCGAGTACGGCGACCTCGACGTGCTGTCCCGGGAAATCGGTCCCGGCGAGGCCGTCGAACTCGAAGTGGCGCTCTCGAACGTCGGCGACCGGTCCGGTACCGAGGTCGTCCAGGCCTACGGGTCCCAGCGCTCGCCACAGCTAGTGCGACCCAACAGTGAGTTGCTCGCCTTCGAGCGCGTCTCGCTCGACGCCGGCGAGACGAAGACGGTCGAACTGTCCATCCCGGCCGCGGAGATGGGCTACTATCGCCCGGGCCGGGGCCACGTCCTCGAACGTGACACCTACGAGCTAACCGTCGCCGACGAGACCGTCAGCGTCTCCGTGGACGGGACGTACCTCTAGGCGGCCACCAGACAGGGTCGCTGAACTGGGCGTCGGAGAAGCGTCAGTTTCCGCCGGGGAGTTCGTAGAAGAGCCCCTCGAAGGACGTCACCCGGGCAGCGGTCTCGTCGACTCGGTTACGGAACTCCTCGACGCGAGTCGTTATCTCGGCGTAGGCGTCGCTCTCTGCCAGTTCCGCTCGGCTCTTCTGGGCGTCGAGCGTCGCCTTCTTCGAGACGAGGGCGAAGTACTCCTGCATCTGGTCGTCGTAGGTATCGCGCGTGAGCATCTCCTCGACCGATTCGGTCAGTGCCTCCCGGGTGACGGGCTTGATCAGGTAGTCGTCGAACGGCATCTCGACGATGTCGAACCCGGGGTCGACGGCGGTCACCATGACGATTCGACAGTCGAGGCCGCGTTCGTCCAGGACTTCGAGCACCTCGTCGCCCGACCGGCCCGGCATCTGTCTGTCGAGGAAGAGGACGTCCACGTCGTCGTCGGCGAGTTCGAGGGCCTGGCTCCCGTCGTAGGCGACCTGGACGTCGTGGTCCGCGTCGAGCCAGTTCGCATAGAGGTCGGCGACGGCGCGCTCGTCGTCGACGACGAGCACCCGTCCGGACCGGCTCGTTGGTGTCATCGGCCCAACACGTCCCTCCGTGGTATCAGCGTCCCCCGAATCATACGCCTCAGTCGTTGATCGATATCGACCATAAAACCACCCCGTCGATTATCACCTGTGGATCCATATCAGAAGTCGGCCACTGCACGACTCGTGCATTCCAGTCTCGTGGGCGACGGACGTTTCCGCGAGGCATCCGAACCTCGACTCGACAGGAGGCGACGGCACCACGATGACACGATCGAACGACCCGACCGTGGTCGACACCGTCGTCGTCACGGCGGCGGATCTCGTCACTGCGCTCGAGGCGAGCCGGCGGACCGGGAACGCGGACACGGTGCTCCGGATGACGCCGCCGTTCAGCGGTCGGATGCGAGCGCGCCTCCACGTCCGCCAGGGACGCGAGACCGAGGACCAGGCACCCGTTGTGCTTCCGGCGGAGGCGTTCGTGAACGACCGCTGTCCGGCACCGCCCGACCCTGACGGCGTCGAGGACGCCTTTCGCGCCGACCCGACCGAAACGTACAGCGTCGAACGCCATCGGGAACGCTATCGGGTCGCGCTCCAGCAGTGGCGGTCGTCGGTCCCAGAGTACGTGCGCACGGAAACCCAGTTGCCAGGGACGGACGAGACGATTACCATCTCTCTACTCGGGACCGTCCCGGACGAGTGAGACGGCGCCGAAACCGGGCGTCGCCGAGCCGTGATCGAACGTCCAGAAATCGCGAGACGGCCTGAGCGTGGGGAATGAAAAATATCGACCGATGTGAGTCGGTCGTGAAACGTGCTAGTCAACGTTTGCCACGTTGAAACGGTGTGAAACGACCCGAACGCTCGGCCGGTTATATGGGGTCGGCACTGCTGGCATCTGGTGGGTGTCCCCGATGTCCAACTCCTCCGCAAACGACCTTCGCACCGCCCTCCAGGCCGCAGGAACGGTCGTCCGCCCCGGCGAGAACGTCCTCGGACCAGTACGTATCCTCTCGTTCTGGGTCGCGGTCGCCCTCCCGTTCCTCTACCTCCCGCTGTTGGCGAGCGGCCTCGGCAGTAGCTCCGTCACCATCGCGTTCCTCGCCCTCCTCGCGGCGAACGCCGTGACGCTCTTCGTCGGCCACCCCCACCGTCGGGAATGACACTCGCTCGACGGTGGAGACGGTCGATTTCCCACCCCAGTGCCAAACGTTACCACTGGCAGTATATTTATCAGCCTGCACCGTGAAACGTATTTCATGGCCGCTTACGGCCGGCCGTCACTGAGAGACCTGTTCGACGAGTCACCGACGCCGCACATCGCGCATCCGCCGCGCACACACCACCGCGACTTCTACATCGCGACCGACGGATCCTACACGGACGCGAGCGGTGGGCTCGGTGCCGTCATCGAAACGCGAGACGGCGAGCGCGTCGCTCGGCTCTCCCTCCCGGACAACGCGCCGGACAACAACGTCGCGGAGTATCGGGCGTTACACCTGGGCCTCGACGTACTCGCGTCTCGTGCGCCAGCCAGCGCCAGCGTCGGACTCCTCATCGACCACGACGACCTGGCTGCGAACGTCAACGCCGCGATGCTCGCGGCCGACGACCCCGCGTCGGTGTCCCACCACGACGTCTCCGTCCCCGTCGCGACGGGACTCCACTGGCGCGGCATCCGCGCCCGGATCAACGGCTTCGAGGAGATTCGGGCCGCGCGCATCCCGAGCGACGTCAATCCGGCCCACGCGCTGGCCAACGCGCCCGACCAGTACGCCCACGTCAACGACGAACCCGCTCGCTGCGTCCTGCCCGAGTCCCCGGGCGTCGACGAGCGTGTCCCGCCGCCGTCACGGGCCAACCGGGGCGGCGCGAGCGACTGAACGGCAGTCTAAACACTGCCTAAAGTCGGAGCGATTACTCGTTTTGCGCGTCGACTACCGCCACGCCCGCGAGGTCAACGACCACCTTTTTCCGCGTCGGGTTCCCTCGCTCGCGCTGCTCACTCCGGAACCGCTCGCGCAAAAATCTGGACCAAAAACACCGCGGGAGCACTGCTCCCGCGAGCCCACACTCGCTTCGCTCGCGTGGATGCCGTCCGCTCGCTACGCTCGCGCCGGTCACTCGTTCTGTGCGTCGACTACCGCCACGCCCGCGAGGTTGACGATGTCTTTCACTTCGTCGCCGCGCTGGAGCACGTGGACGGGTTCGTCCATCCCGACGAGCATCGGACCGATAGCCTCGGCACCGCCCAGTCGCTGGAGCAGTTTGTACGCGATGTTGCCCGCTTCGAGGTTGGGGAAGACGAGGACGTTCGCCGGCCCGTCCAGGTCCGAGAACTCGTAGGTGTCGGCGAGGATGTCCTCGACGACGGCCGTGTCGGCCTGCATCTCGCCGTCGACCTGGAAGTCGACCGCGGGGTCGTTCCGAAGTCGCTCCGCGGCGCGACGGGGTTTCCGTGAGCCCGGGCTGTCGACGCTCCCGAAGTCGGAGTACGACAGCATCGCCGCGCGCGGTTCGACGTTGAACCGGCGGGCCAGGTCGGCGGTGTGACGGGTGATCTCGGCCAGGACCTCCGCGTCGGGGTCGGTGTTGACGGTCGCGTCGGCACAGAAGACGACTCGGTTTTTGAACGTCAGCATGTAGACGCCGGCGGCGTACTCTGCCTCCGGCGCGGTCCCGACGACCTGCAGCGGCGCCCTGAGCGCCGACGGGTAGTGGTTGGTCAGGCCGGTCAGCATCGCGTCGGCGTCCCCCATCTCGACCATCACGCTGCCGAGGTAGTTACCGTCCTCGACGAGGTTGCCGGCCTCGTGGCGCGTGACGCCCTTGCGCTTCCGAAGTTCGTACAATCGGTCGGCGTAGGCCGCCAGGTCGCCCTCCGCCGGGTCGACGATATCGGGGGCGAAGTCGAGGCCGAGCGTCTCGACGATGGCGCCGATCCGGTCACGGTCGCCGACGAGGACCGGTTCGGCGATGCCCTGGTCGACGAGCTGGGCGGCGGCGCGGATCATCTTCTCGTCGTCGCCCTCGGCCAGCACCACGCGCTTGGGGTCGTTCTTGGCCTTGTTGAGGACGACGCGCATCATCTCGCGGGACTTCCCGAGACGGGCCTCCAGTTCCTCGACGTACGTGGTCAGGTCGACGTCGGTGCGGGCCACGCCGGTCTCCATGGCGGCCTCGGCGACGGCGGGGGTCACCTCGAACAGGACCCGAGAGTCGAGGGGTTTCGGGATGATGTAGTCGGGGCCGAACTGCAACGGGTCGTCGCCGTACGCTTTGACGACGGCGTCCGGGACGTCCTCGCGGGCCAGGTCGGCGAGCGCCTCCGCAGCGGCGACCTTCATCTTCTCGTTGATGTCCGTCGCGCGAACGTCCAGCGCGCCGCGGAAGATGAACGGGAATCCCAGGACGTTGTTGACCTGGTTCGGGTAATCGGAGCGCCCGGTCGCCATGATGACGGTGTCGTCGCGGGCGTTCTTCGCCGCCTCGTACCCGATCTCCGGGTCAGGGTTGGCCATCGCGAACAGGATGGGCGTGTCGGCCATCGACCGGACCATCTCCTGGTCGACGATGTCGCCGACCGCGAGGCCGACGAACACGTCCGCGCCCTCCATCGCGTCGGCCAGCGTCCCGCCTTCGCCCTCGGTGGCGAAGGGTTCGACGTACTCGTGGAGGCCCTCTTCCTCGACGCGGGCCTCGGTGATGATCCCGCCCTCGTCGGCCATGGTGACGTTCTCGGGGTCGACGCCGAGAGAGACGTAGAACCGGGCCGAGGCCAGCGCCGCGGCGCCCGCGCCCGCGAACGTGACGTCGATGTCAGCGAGTTGCTTGCCGGCGATGTCCACCGCGTTCAGCAGCGCCGCGCCGGAGATGATCGCGGTGCCGTGCTGGTCGTCGTGGAACACCGGCACGTCCATCTGCTCGCTCAGCCGCCGCTCGATTTCGAAACACTCCGGGGCGGCGACGTCCTCGACGTTGATACCGCCGAAGGTGGGTTCCATCGGCCGGACGGTGTTCACCATCTCGTCGACGCCGTCGACGTCCAGTTCCACGTCGAAGACGTCGATGTCGGCGAAGCGCTTGAACAGGACGCCCTTGCCCTCCATGACGGGCTTGCTTGCCGCTGGACCGATGTCTCCCAGCCCCAGCGTCGCGGAACCGTCCGAGACGACGGCGACGAGGTTCCCCCGGGCAGTGTAGGTGAAGACGTCGTCGGGGTTCTCGTCGATGGCCCGGCAGGGGGCGGCGACCCCCGGAGAGTACGCCAGCGAGAGGTCCCGCTGGGTGCTCGTCGGCTTCGTCGTCGAGATGGCGATCTTGCCGGGCGGGTCGCTGCTGTGGTAGTCGAGGGCGTCCTCGTCGAGTCCCATGGGTCAACGCCAGCAGGAACGAGTATAAAGCTCGTGTTGCGCCCAAATGTGACGGGAGGCGAGCGAACACGCCCCGTTTCAGAAACCGGGATCGAAGAGGGGGACCTATATACCTCAGGACCCAAGCCGGCGCCATGGATCGCCGGTTTCGGAACCTCCTGTTCGGGTCGACCGCGGCGACGCTCGTCCTGATGCTGGTCGGGCTCTACACCGCCTTCGTGGGGGCGGGACTGACCTGCGAACGCCGCTGGCCGTTCTGTGACGGCTGGCTCGGTCTGTTTCCCGCCAACTGGACGAGCTTCGTCGAGTGGTCCCACCGCCTGCTGGCGATGCTCGTCGGATTCGCGCTGCTGGCGACGCTGTACCTGGCCTGGCGCGAGCAGGACGACCGCCGCGTGAAGTGGGCCGTCACCGCCGCCGTCGGACTGTTACCGTCCCAGATCATCCTCGGCGCACTCACCGTCACCGAGTTCACCGCGGTCATCACCGCCGCCCACTTCGTCACCGCGTCGCTGATCATCCTGTGTCTGGCTGCCGCGTGTGCCTGGACCGTCGAAACGCCCTCGGTCGAGACACTTCGGACACTGGTGATAGCTGCGATAGCGCTCGTCCCGCTCCACCTCGTCCTCGACGGGTCCCTCGTCGTGATGCCCCTCTGGGCGCTTGTCGGCTTCTACGCCGTCTCGTTCCTGCTCTCGTGCGGGCTCGCAGCGGGGGCGCTATGGGCGCACGCGCACGGCCTCGGTCGGACCCGGTCGCTCCTCGCCGTCGGGAGCGTCGTCACGTGGTTCGATATGCTCGTCGCGCGCCGGAAGTTCGGCCTCGATCAGGCGCTGACGGACGTCGGCGCTATCGTCGTCCTGCTGGCGCTCCTCGCCGTGGTCTGGACGCTCTCGAAGCGCTCGACGGGCAGCGCTCTCGCCGGCGTTCGAGCCGACTGAAACGAGCAAGTGGGTCGTCCCGAACGTTGACACGTGCGAGAACTGACCTGCGACCGCCGACGTCGCACAGGCCACGGACGATTTCGGACGCACACGTCGAATAGTCTGAATCTCCCCGGAACAGCAGCGACGCCCCCGTTTCCAGATACTCGCCACTGACGAACGTCACACGGGATCGAATTTGACACCTCCTACGGCACGGAATCACGGCCGACGCCCGGAAGGGACCGCGACGGCCGTTTGAACGGGGAGAGTGCCGCGGTTTGCCCGACGTTACCGCTGGCAATCGGATCCAACTGTGGGAAACGATAGGCGCGGTTTATGCGCGTCTTGTCGGTAGTCTCGTGGCATGGAATCGCACGACGACGGAGCGACAGAGCCGCGAACACGCGCCCACCGGGTCGCACGCAGGTGGCCAGTCGTCGCCGTGACGCTGGTGATGGTCCTCAGCGTCTCGGCCCCGATGGCGATCGGGGGAGTGGGGGCAGCACCCGTGGAAAGTGTCGCCGACGCACCGCCGGCTAACGTCGGGGACGGGCCCGTCCAGCAGACGGACGGTCCGCCAACGGACGGCCCCCCGACGGACGAGCAGTGGACCACCCCTCCGGCGCAGGTCGGCCAGACAGAAGCTAACGAGACGGTCGACGGGGAGAAACGCGAGGCCGCGGAGGAGGGCGTCGACGAGGCCGTCGCGGCGCTCCAGCGGCAAGGCGTCTCGGTGAACCAGACCCAGCGCGCGGCGGCGGTCAACGGGACCGTCGACGCGGTGGCCCAGCACCAGAACGCCTCGGTCGAACAGGTCCAGAACGCCTCCTACGGCGCGGTCACCGGGGCTTTCCTCCAGAGCCAGAACGTCAGCGCCGAGCAGGTCCAGAACGCGACGGCCGGCGGGGCCGGCGGCGCGCTCTCCCAGTACCAGAACGCGAGCGCGACCCAGCTCCAGCACGCCGCCTTCGGCGCGACCCACGGCGCCGTCGCCCAGCGGCAGAACGCGACGATAGAACAGGTCCAGGTCGTCGCCCAGGGCGCGGCGGCGGGCGCGGCCCACGAGGCGGGCAAGCGCGACGAGAACGAGTCGCGGGAGAAAGCTCACCCGGGCGCCATCCGTGAAGCGGCCCAGGGCGCGGCCTTCGGCGCGCTGACCCAGACGCAGAACGTCTCCGTCGAGCAGCGCCAGTCCGCGGCGGTCGGCGCCGCCGAGGGCGCGCTCAGCCAGAACCAGTCCGTCGCGGTCGAGCAGCGCCAGACCGCGTCGGTCAAGCAGATCCAGGTGGCTGCGATGGGCGCCGCCGAGGGTGCGCTGTCGGTCACCCAGCAACAGGCGGTCAGCGTCGAGCAGGTGCAGGCCGCCGCACGAGGGGCCTGCAAGGGCACGCTCGAACAGAGCCAGTCGGTGTCGGTCAGCCAGATCCAGTCGGCCGCATACGGCGCGGCGAAGGGCGCCATCAGCCAGTCCCAGACGGCGAGCGTCACCCAGATCCAGCACGCGGCGACCGGCGCCGCGAAGGGCGTGCTCGTCCAGTCCCAGTCAGTCAGTATCACCCAGATACAGTACGCCGCAACCGGCGCCGCGAAGGGCGCCGCCAGCTCGGCCGCCCAGAGCCAGGTCGTGAACGTCGAACAGATCCAGGCCGCCGCAGCGGGCGCCGGCCAGGGCACAGTCATCCAGATCCAGGAGATCAACATCGTCCAGATCCAGATCATCAGCGAGAGCGCCGCCGGCGGAGCGCTGTCACAACACCAGACGGCCAACGTCGTCCAGATCCAGTCGGCCGCCCGCGGGGCCTCCGAAGGGTCGCTCGCGCTGACCCAGCGCCAGGAAGTCACCGTCGAGCAGACGCAGATCGTCACCCGGCGGGCTGCCTCCGACACCGCGGGGACCGCCGCGCAGCTGAACGTCGACGTGGACGTGACGATATACAACTACGCGAAGGGATCGGCCCAGGACCCCGACGACGGGCAGGACGGCGCGGACGACGGCGACGAGCAGCTCCGGAGCCTCTTCGCCTCGGCGGAGGGCGAGACCATCTTCCTCGCGAACCCCAACGACGTCGCCGTGACGGTGACGATAACGAGTGACGACGGCGACGTGGAGACGGTGACGCTGGCACCCGGCGAGTCGACGAACCTCCAGCGCGACCGGGGAACCTACACCCTCACCGCCGAGACCGCCGACGGCCAGGACGTGGAACTCGCGGGCCGGGCGGAACTGACCGTCTCGGTCGGGGACGCGCTGCAGTCCCTGACCGCGAGCGTCGAGAACGGAAGCCTTTCGGTCGTGAACCCGAACGACGAGCGCGTCACCGTCGAGGTCACCGGCGACGAGGAGACGTCGTTCCAGGTGCCCGCCGACTGGGACCTGACCCGAGCGTTCGGCCCCGGGAACTACACGGCGACGGCGGAGACCACCGATGGCACGGCCGTCCAGATAAACGATCAGGACGCCTTCGAGTTCAGTATCGAGTCCGCGGACCCCCCCGACACGCCCCCGGAACCTCCTGAACCCGTCGACGTGAACGTCACCGTCAGTAGTGGCAACATCTCGTTCGACAACCCGAGCCAGACGACCGTGACGGTCACGGCGACCGACGAGAACGATTCGGAGCAGACCGTCGACGTGCCCGGCGGCGAGAACGTCACGGAAGCGTTCGATCCCGGAACCTACGAACTCACTGGTTCGGCCGCCGACAACCGCACCGTGACCCTTGACGGCCAGGCGGAGTTGACGGTGAACGTCTCAGAAGCACCACTGCCAGAACCGGACGAACCCATCGATCTGACCGTCTCGGTGAGCGGGCAGAACGTCACCGTCGAGAATCCGAGCGGGACCAACGTCACGGTCACCGCGACGAACGAGTCAGACGGCGAGCGAACCCTGAACGTCAGCGCCGGTGCGAACGTCACCGAGCAGTTCGAGCCCGGAAACTACACGCTGACGGGTGAGAGCGACGACGAGCGCGAGGTGCTCCTCGAGAACGAGTCGGCCCTGGACGTACAGGTCGCGGAACCCGACGAGGACGTCGACAGCCTGAACGTCACAGTCGAAGGTGAGAACGTCACCGTCGACAACCCGAACGACGTGGCCGTGACGGTCACCGCGAACGCGACGGACGCGAACGCGAGCGAGGCGGCGAACCGGACCGTCGACGTCGGTCCCGAGACGAACGTCACGGCGGCGTTCGAGCCCGGGAACTACACGCTGACCGCGGTGGCCGACGACGACACGACCGTCCCGGTGAACGGCGAGGCGGAACACGAAATCACCGTCGAGGGTGCGGAACCACCCGAGGACGGCGAGCAGACCATCGACTCCTGTACCGTCGTCGACGAGGCCGGCCAGTACGAACTGGCGGGCGACGTCGAGGGAGACACCGACGGCGTCTGTCTCAGGATCGAAGCCAGCGACGTGGTGATAGACGGGAACGGCAGCACCCTCGTCGGCGACGGCGGGGAGAACAACACCGGGATCCAGACGTACGATCCCGAGGGGAACGACGTCGAGAACGTCACGGTCCGGAACCTCGAAGTCCGGAACTGGAACAACGGTGTCGAAATCGGCAACTTCAGTGACGACGTGCCGGCACAGGCCCGACTGGAGAACGTCACGATAACCGAGAACGACGGCAACGGTGCGTTCCTCGTCAGCGCCAGCGGGACAGAGTTCGAGAACGTCTCGTCCACCCGGAACGGTGCCGGGATCCGCCTCTGGGAGACGGAGAACGTGACGTTCGAGCGGATCGACGCCTCCGCCAACGACGGGTACGGGCTCCACCTCTGGGATCTGGTCCAGGATAGCGAGTTCAGCCAGGTGAATGCGAGCGGGAACGGGCTGGAGGGCGTCTTCGTCGGCGTCGGCGCGTCGGGCAACACGCTCTCCGGATTCGTCGTCGCCGACAACGGCGAGACCGGGATCCACTTCTCGGACAGCGCCGAGAACGTCGTGCGCGACTCGCTGGTCGCGGACAACGACGGCGCCGGGATCAGCTCGAACTTCATCAGTACCCAGACGCTCGACAACGTCACCGTCCGGAACCACACCGACGCCGAACTCAACCCGCGTGACACCGGCTTCGAGCCCGGACCGTTCACGGCCACCGACCTGCGACTGGCCCCCGTCGGCTCGCTGGCGTTCGACGAGGAGGCCGTGACGCTCGACGTAGTCGATAGCGACGAACTCCCACCGCTCCCCGAGAACGCGACGGCGATTCAGGACGGGCTCAACGTCACCGAACTCGAGAACAGCACCGACGCGACGCTGGCGTACCAGGGTGCAGACCCCGCCGCCGAGGTCGAACTGTGGCGCCACGACGGGAGTGAGTGGACCCAGGTGGAGACGTTCGACGCCGGCGACGCCAACGGAAGCGTCGAGACCACCCTGACAGCGGACGGAGTGTACGTCCTGGCACAGTCCGAGGAGGCACCGGCCTCGTTCTCCGTCTCTGACCTGGCCCCCGCCGAAGCGAACGTCAGCCAGGGCGACGGGATCGACGTCTCGGCGACGGTCGCGAACGACGGCGGCGAGTCCGCCACCCAGCCCGTTGAACTCCGGATCAACGGGACGGTCGTCGACGATCAGGAACTCGAACTCGACGCCGGTAACTCGTCGAACGTCACCTTCGAGGACGTCGACACGAGCGGCCTCGCACCCGGCGAGTACGAACACGGCGTCTTCACGGCAGCGGACAACGCGACGGGGACGCTCACGGTCGACGCCGAGGCCGAACCCGGCGTGGAGTACCTGAACTGCACCACTGCACAGGTCGACGGAAGCTACGACCGACTCGGCGTCACGCTCGGCTACTACGCCGAGGACGGGAACGCGACGAGCGAGTACGCCTGGACGCCCGTCGACGTGCCGACCGATCGCCCGGTCGACGGCCAGACGGTCGTCACCGTCGGCGAGCAGAACGAGACGACGGTGACCGAGGACGGCACGCTGGTGATCCAGATCGCGGACCCCGGCGCGTTCGGCGACGAGAACCGGAGCTTCGTCGCGAACGTGAACACCTCGGCGAGTCCGACCGGCCAGGAGGACCTCTCGGTCGCACAGCCGAACGCCCAGCAGTGCCGCGAGGACGTCCGGCCCGAACTGCCGACCCTCGCCAGTGAGGAAGTCGAGGTCGTCGATAACGAGACGGCGCTGGTCAACTTCAGCTACGACAACCCCAACGACGCGCCGATGGAACCGGCCGAGAGCCAGTTCACCAGCGGTGCCGTCGCCGGCGAACCGCCCGCAGTGCTCGACGCCGGCCCGAACTTCGTCGTCGTCGAGTGGACGCCCGTGTCCACGGCGGAGTCGGTCACCTGGACGCTGAACCTCTCGAACTTCGACCTGCTGAACGTCTCGTCGGCCGGGCCGACCGCCGCCGACGTGCCGGGGCTGCTCGAACCGCCCGCGGAGACCGAAACGCCGACGGAGACGGAAACAGCGACCGAGACGGACAGCCCGACGCCGACGGAAACTGCGACGCCAGAAGCGACCGAGGAACCCGCGACCCCAGCGGACACGCCGACGCCGACGCCGACGCCGGAGGAGACGGAGACGTCGACCGAGGAACCGACGACACCGTCCACGACGCCGACTACCGCCACGGGGGACGAAAGCTGAGACAGCCCGCTCCGGACACATCGAAACGTGGTCACGCCGAGCGATACAGGGACGCAACAGCGCGAAACCACGCGAGACCTCCTGTGGATCGGAAATTCCTTTCCGGCCGTGCGGCGATAACGGAGCTATGGCCCCAGTCATCGGTGCAGTGCTCGCGCTTCTACTGACCGTCCTCGTGGCTCTCATCGTCGGCATCCGGTACCGGCGAGACGCGGTCTCCACCGGACGGGCGATGTTCAGCGCGGGCCTCTTGCTCGCCGGCGTTTCGGCAATGCTCAACGGACTCTCGATCGGTGGCCCGATAGCGTCGGGAACGACGGTCAACCACGTCGTCGACGCACTCTCACTCCTGGCCGCTCTGGCGAGCGTCTACGCCCTCTATCGCGGCTGGCGGATCGGCTGGGAAACGGATCCGGTCGCGGAGGGATGAGGCGACTCGGACGTGGAGACCGAATCCCCGCTCGCTGGACGGGCACCATGATGGCCCCTGAATGTGCGACGCTGGCCAGTACTCCATTCCTGTGACGTGGCCGTCACAGCCGCTCGACGGAACCGTGAACGCCTGGGACTTCGACGCCGACCGAGACTGCCGTCCTTCCACGGTACTGAAGAGACGGTCGGCGGGCGAAGGTAACGGTGACCTCGCCGCCGTATCTCACTCCGACTGAACTCCGTCCCTGAAGCGTCATCGACGACAACCGCGACTCACCGGTCACATAAAGTCCGAGAGCCCGGACTGGCTCTGGTCATCCTCGGCGTCCTGCGAATCGATAGAATCGTCGTCTTCGTCCTCTGCCTCCTCGTCGTCGCCTGCACCGTCGTCGAGTGTCACCTGGTCAGCGTCCTCGTCGTCAGCGGCGCCGGTGGCGTCGTCTGTCTCGTCCCCATCTCCGGCCTCACCACCCTCGGTCTGGCCGGCCATCGCGCCCTCGAAGGCGCCGTCGGAGTGTTCGACCGCCTGCGCTTCTTTCAGTTCCTCGGCGTCCTCGACGATGGACTGGACCTTGTTGGTGTCCTTCCCGCTGCCGGTGACAAAGGAGACGTGGGAGGCCTCCATGTCGTACTGGGCCGCCATGGCGACGGTGAGTTCCCGATTCTTGCAGTGGTGGGTCATCGTCGCGAGGAACGGCATCACGTCGCGGCGGGCGGTGCGCATCGAGACGCCGTTGACCGCGGCGATCTGCTGGGCGATGTGGTCGCGCGTGTTGCGGGTGCCCTTCGAGCGGCCGAGCTTGGACCAGTAACTCGGTGGGCCGTAGCGCGTCCAGCCGCTCTTCTTGCCGTCGCGCGAGGCCGCGACGCCGGCGGTCATGTTGTCGCCCGCGTACTTCCAGAACGTGTAGTTCTGTGTGGCGCGAACGCGGCCGAGCCAGCGGTCCGCGTTCGCGAGGAACCCGTAAGCCTTCGCGAGTTCAGCGCCCTCGTAGTCCTTGGGCATGTTGTCCTCGATCCAGTTGATGAGGTCGTCGGGCGTCTCGTCGACGTCGTAGGAGGACTTCAGCGCCTCCTCCGCCCCGGCGGTCTTGATGACCTCGTCGAGGTAGTCGAAGATGCCCTCGCTCTTGTCGCGCTCGCTGGTGACGACGTCGTCGGCGGCGAGGTGCTCTTTCCCGTCGGCCAGCGCCTGGAGGTCCTTGACGGCGCCCCGGAGGTCGCCGTCGTTCATCTCGGCGATCTGGGTCAGCGCGTCGTCGTCGAAGGTGACGTCCTCCTGGCGGAGGATGTCGCGGAGCACGGGGACGATGGACCGTTTCCCCACGTCGCGGAACTCGATGTCCTCGCACGAGTTGCGGAGCCCGTTGCCCATGTCGTAGAACTCGTTGGCGATGAGGATCATCGGCTGGCCCGCCTCCTTCACGAGCGAGGTGACCGCTCGCGACCCGCCGCGGTCGGCGTTGCCGTGGATGTTGTCCGCCTCGTCCATGACGACGAGTCGACGGCCCGCACCGCCCTCGGTGAGCGTGCCGCTCTTTGCGGCTTCGCCGGCGACCCGCTCGATGACGTCCTTCGTCCGCGAGTCGCTGGCGTTGAGTTCGATGGTCGGCCACCCCATGTCGTTGGCCAGCGCGTGGGCGGCGGAGGTCTTCCCGATGCCCGGCGCGCCGTGGACGATGACAGCTTTGCGGTGGTTTTCCCACGAGTCGGCCCACTCCTTCAGTTTGTCCCGGGCCTTGTCGTTGCCGCGAACCTCGGCGAGGGTGCTCGGACGATACTTCTCCGTCCAGTCGGTCATTACAGGGAGCAGGCGGCAGGCGCGTTTATTCGTTGCGGAGCGCTATTCTTCGTCCACGGTTCGGAGATCGAAGCGGGGGGCGAACGACTCGTACGACTCGTCGCTAGAGACGACCGTGTCACCGTCCGACTCGACCAGGTGGAGCGCGTCGAACGGTGTGAATCCGTGGTTCTCGACGTACGTCGCCGCGGCGACGACGGTGTCGACGTCACCGCGGACGTCGACGAGGTTGGCGGCGTTCGCCACGACCCGTTCCGGATTCCGTTCCTCTCGATAGGCGACCATCAGCAGTTCGATGAGGGAGAACTGGGACGTCCACAACTCGTCTCGATGTTCTCGGTACACGGTCTCGGCCGCATCTCCAAGCCAGTCTTCGTCCTTGATCAGCGCGAGCAGAAAGTCGGTCTCCGCGTACATCTATCGCCCGGCCTCGTCGAGGGCTGCTTCTCGTCCGTCTCTACGAAGTTCGTCTACCGACCTGTCGACGTCCGAAAACTCGTCTCTGAGCGCGTCGAGCGGGTCGTCGGCGATGGGAACTAATTTGATCCCGTCGGGAAGCTGAACGACGTGATACCGGTTACCGTATCGCTCGCGTACCTCCTTCGGAAGTGTGAGACGACCGCGGTCGTCCAGCGATGCATCAGACATATTCCGTAGTACGGTGGGCGAATGTAAAAACATTCCCCGAATGGAGAATAATACCCATCAGAACGAGGGCGGGTGAGGCCCCAGGCTGGTGCCCCCCGCGTTTTTCCCGGTCCGGGGTAAATACTCGGGCATGTACGACCGGATTCTGTTCCCGACCGACGGTAGCGACGCCGCGAACGCGGTGCGCGACTACGTGCTCGACCTCGCAGCGGCCGAGGACGCCACGCTGGAGGTTCTCTACGTCGCGAACTCGAACGAGAACAGCGTCACCCGGGTCGGCGGCGAAGTGGTCGACGCGCTGGAGCAACACGGCGAGGAGGTCGTGGCCGACGTCGAGGACCGGGCGGCCGACCGCGGCGTGGACGTCCGCTCCACGGTCGAACAGGGGGACCCCTCCGGGACGATACTGGCGTACGCGGACCACCGCGACGTCGACCTGATCGTGATGTCGACCCACGGCCGGCGAGGGCTGGACCGGATGCTCCTCGGGAGCGTCACCGAACGCGTCGCCCGGAAGGCAGGGCGGCCGGTGCTCACCGTCAGGCCCGACGACGACGTCCCCCGGCGGTATCCACCGGAGTCGGTGCTCGTGCCGACGGACGGCAGCGCCGTCTCGAAGCGGGCCGTCGACGAAGGGGCCGCACTCGCCGCCGAGCGGGACGCCACACTCCACCTGCTCACGGTGATCGATCCCTCGGTGTTCGGTGGCGACGACTACGCGGTGATGCCGACCGACGTCTTCGAAGAACGGGCGGAGTCGATCCTGGACCGAGCGGTCGCGCGAGCGGAAGACGCCGGCGCCACAGACGTCGTCCGGGCGACGGAGTTCGGGAATCCACGGCGGACGATCGGTCGGTACGCTGGCGAGGAGGCGGTCGACCTCGTCGCCATGGGGACCCACGGGCGAAGCGGCGTCGACCGGTTCCTCATGGGAAGCGTCACCGAGGGCACCGTGCGGACTGCGCCGGTGCCGGTGCTGACCGTCCGGGGCACGGACGACTGACACGACGCGGACGACAGACCATGTCGAGTGAGTCCGGCGTCCCGGAACCGTCTCGTAGTGTCGGTTGTACCGATTTTCAACGGGGACACGCCACCGAAGGTGAACTGGGGCTGAACGAACTGGTGACCGGGGAACGCTGGAGACGAATGACGACCGACACTGCCGGTCTTTCTGTTCACGCGGCAGGTTCCCCCAAAACATATACCGACACCACTCGCCGTTCGACCCGATATGCCCACAAGTGAATCGCGAACCGGACTGCTCGGCGGCATCGGCGGTGGCGTCGCCGCGTTCGGACTCGGCTACCTCCTCACGTACGCGCTGACCATCTCCACGGTCCGCGACTCCTCCATCGCGCAACTCGCCGAGGCGTTCGGCGACGGCGGCGCGGCCTGGAAGATGGTCGGCTGGGTGTTCTTCAACGCCCACGGCGCCACGACGACGCTGAACGTCAACGTCCCCATCTTCGGCGGCACGTCGGCCGTGAACTTCATCGCCGAGTCCGAAGCCTTCTCGACCGTCCTGTACGGGATTCCACCGGCGCTGCTCCTGATCGCCGGGCTGGCCGCCGCGCGGATGGCCGGCGCCACCGAACTCGGCGACGCGCTCCGCATCGGGCCGGCGGTCCTCGCGGGCTACCTCCCGCTCGCGCTGATCGGTGCCGTCCTCTTTACCATCAGCGTCGAAGGGTCGACGGGTGAGCCCACGCTCGTGACCGCGATCGGTCTGGCCGGCGTCGTCTACCCCGCCGTCTTCGGAACTATCGGCGCGGCCGTCGGAACGGTCCTCGCATCGGGAGAGAGTCGACGCGAAGCGGCGGCGTGACCGACGTTCGATACCCTTTTTGCCGCGTCGGATAACTACACCAGTAGTTCAATGACGCGCGGCCCTCGCGAGGAACTCGCAGAGAAGATGGCTGGCGAGGTGGCTCTCTCGAACGACCCCGGCGAGACCATCCGCAAGTGGCGCACCGACTTCGAGGTGTCCCAGACCGAACTGGCGAGCAACCTCGACGTCTCCCCCTCGGTCGTCTCCGACTACGAGAGCGGGCGCCGGGACAACCCCGGCATCGGCGTCGTCCGCCGGGTCGTCGACGCCCTGCTCGACATCGACGAGGACCGCGGCGGCGAGTTTATCCACCAACACGCCCGCGTCCTCTCCTCGGGGTTCGACTCCGAAGTCGTCCAGGACCTGCGGGAGTATTCGGCGAACATCCCGCTCGAACGCTACTACGACGCCATCGGTGCGACCGAACTGGTCGCCGGCGACAGGGACACCGTCGCAGGCCACACGGTCATCAACTCCATCGAGGTCATCACGCGCCTCTCTTCCGACGAGTTCTACCAGCTCTACGGCCAGTCGACCAACCGGGCGCTCGTGTTCACCAACGTCACCCGCGGGGAATCGCCACTCGTCGCCCTCCGGGTCGTGACGCCGACGCCCAACGCCGTCGTCCTCCACGGCCTCGACGAGGAAGACCTGTGGGACCACGCCGTCGACCTCGCCCGCATCGAGGGGTTCTCGCTCGCCATCGCCGACGGCGACATCGACGACATGCTCTCGGGGATGCGAGAGCTGCCCTGAGACCAGTCGCGAGTCGTCTCTAGCTGTCCAGTCCGGCCGGTTCGACCGGGTCGAGGTCCCGTTCCGCGACGAAGTCGGCGAGGAACTCCGCCCGTGAACCGATCTCGTCGGGGTAGTGCGAGTCCGTCCCCAGCGTCACGCCCACGTCGTACTCCCGGAACGCGTCGAGGAGCCCCTCGCTCGGATGGACCAGGTCCAGGTCCGTCAGTGCCCGCCCGGCGTTGATCTCCGGCACGGTCCGCGACTCGGCGAAGGCCTCGGCGACCCTGTCGTACTGGGCCTCAATGGCTCGTCCGCGCAGCGGTCCGGTCCGCTCGATCAGGTCCGGGTGGGCGGCGACGTCGAACAGCTCCGACTCGGCGAGCGCCACGAGGCGGTCGAAGTACTCGTCGACGAGCGCGTCCAGCGCGTCGTCGGACCGGTCGGCGAAGTACGACGGCACCTGGACGTTGACGCCGTCGAGTTCGTGGACGCTCCCGACGGCGTAGTCGAAGCCGGCCTCGTCGAGGAACGACCCGATGGCGCCTTCGTCCCGTGGGTCGTAGTCCATCTCGACGGCGTCGTAGACGGCCAGGTCGAACTCGTCGCGGAGCCGTTCGATCCCCCGCCGCCGGCGCTCGTAGGTCATGTCTAGGTTGAACGCGTACTCGGCCCGCTCGCCCCGGCGGTCCTCGCGCTCGGTGACGGTGCAGTGGTCGGCGAATCCCACGCCGTCCAGCCCCGCCTCGTCGGCGGCCCTGGCCATTCGAAGGAGGAACCGCCCGTCCGAGTAGTTCGAGTGGACGTGATAGTCTCTCACGGTCAGACAGGAGGACGCGGTGGGTAAAGTGGATTTCGTCGACAGGACGGGCAGATATCTGGTCGGTCACTCGTCGTTCTGGTCGCTGTCGTTGGTCATGCTCTGGTCGATTGGGTTGGTGACTGTATGAGTGGTCGACTAGTCTTTGCTGGGACTCGTTTGACCCGCTCGAAGAATCGGAGTAGTCGATCTCGACAACACGTCGAAAGCCCCGGCGCGCTCTCAAGAGCCGGAACCGGAACTGACGACGACAGTTAGAAAGCCCTCGGCGCGCTCTCGGGAGTCGCAAACGAGACCGCCAGCAATAGCTCGAAAGCCCTCGGCGCGCTCGACTCGCGCGGCTCGTTGCGCGCCTCCCTCCGGTCGGTGCTTACGTCGCCGTGCTTCGTCGAGCCCGCCTCGCCCTTTCAGTCCACCAGGGTCCGCGCTGCTCGCGCACAGAGCCGCTCGCGATTGGAACCACCACACCTCCCCGGATTCGCGCCTCGCTCACGGCTGGCGCCGTTCGCGTTGAGGTGGCGCTACGCGCCACCCTCCCGGCGCGAATCACGCGTCCTTCCGCAACCGCGCGGCGGTCGGCCGGGAGCGAGTAGCCGAGCGACGGGCGGGCCGAGTGCAGCGAGGGCCGCCGGACGGGCGAGCGGGAGCGAAGCGACACGCGAGCCGCGAGGCTCTCGCGACCAGGGGAAGGGCAGGGCTGCGGTGCTGTGCCGTGCCTGGAGGACTGAAAGGGCGAGGCGGGGTCCGGGAGCCCCGGGCCACCAAGCACCGGAGCGCAGCGAGGAGCGCAGGTGGGCCGCGGGACCGGAGCACGCCGAGGGCTTTCGAGGTGTTGCTGTCGGTATTCGTTTCACTAGTTCAAACGAGAATCACCCACTCACTACACACGCACAATCCACCACTCAAAAGCCCGCAGAGACGTCCTAACCGAGTGTTCCGTTATCGAACGTACCGGTACTTCCGTTCGCCCATGCGGCCCCAGCCGTCGAAGACGAACTCTTCGCTGGGGGTGGTGAGTTCCTCGACGTCGGTCTCGGAGTCGTGGTTGTGGGCGTCGTGGATCCGCTCGTACTCCTCGAAGGTGATCTCGTAGCGGTCGGCGAGCTGTTCGTCGACGTTGAGCTCGGCTATCTCGTCCTCCCAGCCCGGGACGACGGTCTCGTGGTGGATCTCGGCCTGGGCGCCAGAGCCGTAGGAGGCGAGCAGCAGTTTGGCGTCGTCGAGGTCGCGGTCGTTCCGGCTGGCGTGTCGGAGGCCGGCGGCGCGGGCGACGTGGACCGAGCCGGTGTACCAGTTGCCGACCTCACGGGCGATCTCCAGGGTCGGTTCGATGGTGTCGGCGTACCAGGCCTGGTAGCGCTCGGTCTCGGTGAGCGCGTCGGTGTACTCGGTGACGGCGTCGAAGTACTGCTCCTGGGTCTTGAACTCCTCCGGGCGGGGCTGGCGGCCGATCTCCTCGGCGACGGTGAGTTCGACGTCGGTGTCGCGGATGATGTGCCGGTAGCCCAGCGCAGCGGCCTTGCGGACCATGCCGGGGAACGGCGTGTGGAAGGGGATGAGTTCGAAGTCCTCGGGGTGGACGCCGCCGACCTGGCTCTCGTAGTCTTCGAGGGCCTCACGCAGGCGAGCGAGGTACACCTTCATCGAGCGTTTGCCGTCGACGGAGGGGAACTGCTGGTTTGGCTTGAGGAAGTCCGTCTCGTCGGCGCTGCCGAAGCCCTGCTCGGTCGAGAGCTCGACCAGGCTGGGATCCTCGTCGACGAGCATCGCCACGGCGCCGGCGCCCTGGGTCGCCTCGCCGGGGTCGTCGCGGGCGTACAGCGCCGTGTCGGTGGCGATGACGATGGCCTTCTTCCCGCGGTGGCGGCCCGCGCGGATCCAGTTGTAGGCGTCGTCGAGGCTCTGGGTGCCGGCGATGCAGGCGAACTTCCGCTCGCCCTTGTTCGCGTGGTGGAAGTCCTCGTCGTACACCGATTCGAGGCACCCGGCGACGTAGGTGGAGACCGGCTTGGAGTTGTCGAAGGCCGACTCCGTGGCGACGTCGATGCGGCCGATGTCGTCGGGCGTCAGCCCCTTGCGCTCCATGAGCCGGTGGGCGGCGTTGGCCCCCATCGTCACGATGTCCTCGTAGACGTCGGGGAACGACGACGCGTTGAGACCCAGGCCCTTCGTGTACTTGCCCGGGTCCTCGTCCTGTGCCGGGGCGAACGTTTCCGCGAGGTCGAGTCGCAGGTTGCCCGTCCAGATTTCGATGGCGTCGATACCGACTGCTGTCATACCAGGCCACTCACCGCGGCGCTATAAGTTACTGTCGACTGGGATTTCGACGGGTGTCGAATCCGGGAGCGTCGTCAGCACGATTCGTACGCCGACTCGGGTGGGTCGTCCCCGTCGGCGGTGTCCGTGACGGTGCGACAGGCACGGTTCCCGGCAGCGTCGGTGGCAGCGATCGTAATCGTGTGATCACGGCCTGAGGCCTGGTACGCACGAACGTTCTCGTACGTTTCGTCACCTGATGGGCCGGTATAGGACCCCTGAACCGTCCCGGAGCGATTGACCCACACCGTCGTCTCGACCAGTCGGTCGTCGGTCACGGTCCACTGGACCCGGAACGATTCGACGTACTCCCAGTAGATCCAGTAGAAGCCCCCCTCACTCTGGTCCGAGACGTCGAACGTCTCGATGCTCGGTGCTGTGGCGTCGACGGTCAGGGAACTCGTCGTCGCCGGGTCCGTGTTCCCAGCCCCATCCGTCGCGGTGATGGCGACGCCCTGGTCGCCTTCCTTCGGTGAGTCGCCGACCACGAACGACCCATCGTAGGTGCCGTCGTCGTCACCGTCGCTCAGCGCCACCGTTCCCGCGTCGAACACACCTGCGTCGGCCGTGACCGAGTCGACGCCCGGACCGGCCTCGGCGACGTCGGCCGTAACGGACACCTCGTCGCCAGGAGCGACGAGTTCGTCGCCGTCGGCGGCGGTGAGCGCGACGTCGCCGAGTTCGACCGCGGCACCGACGGACACCGTTCTGGTCACGCTGTCGGTCGCTCCTTCGGCGTCGACGACGGTCAGCGTGACCGAGTAGTCGTCTCTCCCCGGGAACGTGTGAGTCACCCTGGGATCTGTCGTGGTCTCGTCGACGGTGCCGTCTGCGTCCCAGTCCCACCGGTACTCGACGATGCCCTCGTCGTCGACTGACGGGCTCGCGTCGAAGACGGCAGAGGCGTCGGATTCCGGCGCCCCTGGCGCGACCGAGAGGCTGGCGAACGGTCCCTGATTGGTCGACCCCCGCGGTACGGTCCCGTGCTCGCGTACGAGGACCGCGTTCGCCGAATCGTCGACCAGGAGCACGACGACGTCGGTCCGTTCGGCGAGTCCGTGGCCCGTCTGCCACACCTCCGCTGGTTCGAATCGGTCGTCGCCGTTTCCGTCTACGGCGCCGGGCGCGACGGCGTACCGATTGGAGGAGCCACCGCCTCGAACGGCCACTATCAGGTCGGCCATCGCCACGGTGTCGCCACCTGCGTGCGTGACGACGACGTCCGTCGGCGTGAGTTCCACGTCGGCGTCGACGAGGGGGGAAGCCGTCTCTGAAACTCCCGAACTGCCGATATAGAGGACGCTCCCGGCACCGACGGAGATGACGACGACTGCAGTCAGGAGGAGGATACCGACGGTGCTCGACTGGGCGCGGGCTGGCTGCATTGTCGACGACTCTTCGAGTAGTCGATCAGTTTCCCTCATCACGTTACCGGCGCTGCTACCAGGTCTGAGAACGAGAAGCCACGACGAACAGTCTCCACGCTGTGAGGGAGCGGTCGACCGGTGTCTCTGACTCAGGCTGCAACATCATACGTCGCGGCGCTGCCGTCCTGGAAGTGAAACGTCACTGTGACCGTCTCTCCGCTCATCGATCGCGCGTTTCCACCGTTGTTCCGGAACTGATAGATGTCGACGGTCGCGGTGGATCCGGCGTCGATGGTTGGCTCGTCAGTCATCGACGCGCGGGTCCCGATGGCGAGTGAGTTGCCCGGATCGTTGCCGTATGGCGTCCCATCGGCGTCGTATGCACCGGGGGTATCAGCATCCACGTATACCTCGTGCTGGCCGCGTTGGAAGGTACCGCCGTTCCCTTCAGCGATCTGATTGGCAGATCCGTCGCTCGTGGAGTTGACGGTGACGGCGGTCACGGTAGCCGACGCGGTGCCACCGTTTTCGATATCGAAGGTCACGCCACCCGACCAGAACGTGCCCCCGCTGCTGGACACCAGGCTCACCTGACTCGCGCTGTCACCGCCGCCGCCACCGCCGCCATCAGTGTAGTTCTCCACCGTGATTTCGACGACGGCGCTGCCCTCGCTGGTCGAGGCCAGGACGTCGACGGTGCCGTCTGCCTGTGCTGTGAGTGTCGTCGTTGCGGCGCCCTCACTATCAGTCGAACCCTCACCAGGCGAGACGGTGCCGACCGACGAGTCGGAGACGGCGTAGTCGACGTCGACGCCCTCGTAAGTCGGGTCGATCACCGACTCCAGCGCCAGCGTGTCGTCGTCGCTGGCACCGACGTCCCAGGTGCAGGCGGACTGAGAACAGTCCGAGAGGGAAGCGCCGCCGTTGCCGTCCGTGTCCTGTGGGTTCGTCCACGAGACGTCGTAAGCGCCGGCGCCACCACCACCGCCACCGGCGCCCTGGACCCTGACGTCGACGGTGACGTTCTTCGGCCGCTCTCCGTCGAACGGGCGGGCGTCGAGGGCCGCGCTGGCGTTCGTGGTCGCGTTGATCTGGTGGGTGTCGGCGCTCGTACTCCCGGTGGTCTCGTATGTGAACGTCGCGTGGCCGTCCGCGTCGGTGTAGACCGTGTTCTGGACGAGTGAGCCCGTGTTAACGCCGCCGACGCTGGCGTTGACCGACACGCCGGCGACGGGGTTGTTGTAGGCGTCGCGGACCTCGACGGTGACGTCTCGAGACTGCCCTTTCGTCACCGGTTCGACTGGGCCGCCCTCGCGAGTCAGGTACGCGGGCGGTTCGCTCCTCACGCGCGTGCCGACGCCGACTTTGGTGAGCTGGAGCCGGTAGGTGACGCCGGGGTCGAGCGTGATTCTGACGGTCCGGAACTCGCCGGGAGCGTCCGAGGGCGGTTCAGTCACGTCGCGGACGTGCGCCTCACCGTCGAGAAGGGTCTGCCAGCGCGAGGCCGGCAATCGCGAGGTAAGATTGACCGTCACCGGCGAGTCGTCGTTCGGCGCCTCGACGAGAACGGTCTCCTCGGAGCTACTGACAGGCCGGACGTCGACGCTGGTCGTTCCGGTCGAGGTCCGTTCGAGCGAGCCGTTGACGGCCACGAGCGAGATGGTCCGTCCGTCGACGACGGTCTGGCCCGCCGTGACGATGGTCCCCGAACGGAACTCGTTGTAGAGGACGGAGTGTTCGTAGACGGACAGCGGCGCGCCGTCGTAGACGTTGTACGAGGGGTCGTAACTGACGACGCCGGTGTCGTAGCTGCGCAGCGACCCGTCCCACACGTCGCCTGTCTCACCGGTCGCCGTCGCGTTGCGGATGGAGAAAGCGACCCGCCCATCGCCGGTGCCCTCCGTCCGCAGCGACCCGCTGGGCGGGCCCGGATTCTGTGCCAGCGCGCGACTCGGATACGTGGTGCCGAGCGTCACCGACGTCGCCGTCGTGCTCCCGCCGCCGGGCATCGAGACGATGGCGTTGCGCAGGTCCTGCAGTTCCCCCTGGACCTGCTGGTTGTGACTGAACTCGACGGCCTGGTTCTGCTGTGGGACGACGAAGGCCTGGTACGACGAGAAGGCGATGATGAGCGTCGCGAACAACAAGACGGCGCCTATCTGCACCGACTGGCCACGCTCGTCGTCCCGGAATCGCATCGCTGAGAGGTTTTTCGAAGGCGGATAAAAGTCTCCCTCCCCGACTACAGCTTTTGATAGTGGCTCGCAACTGCCGTCGAGCGGTCAGCCGTTCTGCGGGCTCGTTCTGGTAGTCCGTGTGACCATCCAGTGATTTGTCTTCGGTGGTCGATACAGTGTGTTTAGAGCGCGATTTTGGGTGTGCGAGTTGACGACGCGACCGTGAATGACAACACCTCGAAAGCCCTCGGCGCGCTCGACTCGCGCGGCTCGCTGCGCTCCTCGCTCCGCTGCGGTGCTAGCGTCGCCGTGCTACGTCGACCGCGCCTCGCCCTTTCAGTCCACCAGGGACAGCCGTCGCTCGCGCCATGAAGACGCTCGCGGTTGACTCCACCACTCCTCCCCGGATTCGGCGCGTCCGCGCCGAATCACGCTTCCTCCCGCGACCGCACAGCGGTCGGCCGGGAGCGAGTGGCCGAGCGAAAGCGAGGCCCTCGCGACTAGGGGAAGGGCAGGGCTGCGGTGCCTGGAGGACTGAAAGGGCGAGGTGGGCTCCGGGAACCCGGGCGACGTAAGCACGCGAGGAACGAGCGCGCGCAGCGAGCCCCGGGACCGGAGCCCGCCGAGGGCTTTCTGGTTGTTAGCGATCTCCTTTCTTTCAGCACTATCCCACCAAAACACCCGTTCACTTCACACAGCTACTCAGCAGTCGAATCGACACGGATCACACCGAACGACGCGCACATGGAGAACACTTCCCAGCCACTCACGTTACCCTCGAAAAACCGCGTCTCGGCTCAGTCCTCGGCGTCTTCGTCTTCTTCGACGAGTTCCGGGTCGCTCATGGCGGTCTGGAGGCTGTCGAGGCCGTTCACCCACTCGGAGACCAGCCCGTACTCCAGTTCGCCGATCGATTCCATGTCGAGTTCGGCGCCGTCGATGACGAGCGTGCCGGCCTGGACGCAGTAACCCAGCGCGGCGTCGAGGTCCTCCTCGGCCTCGGCGTCGGCCGCGGCCTGGACGTACTCGACGACGGTGCCCTCGGCGGCGGGACCTTCGACGACGAACTCCTCGGCGGCGTAGAAGACGCAGACCAGCGAGGTCTGGACGCCGTCGATGAGCATCACCTTCTCCTCGTCGTCGATGTCGACCTCGTCCAGGACGATCTCGCGCACGCCCTCGACCTCCTCGAGCGCGGTCTCCTCGTCGACGACGTCGTCCTCGAAGTCGGTGATGATCTTCGCGATCGCGATCGCGGCGTCGTCCTGTAAATTCAGCAATAGGCGCGCCGAGTCCTCGTTTTCCGGATCCACCTCCTCCTCCTCGATTCGGTCTATCCAGTTTTGCCACCGTTCCTCTGTGTAATACTCCCCCGGCGGAGTGCTCATATCTCCCCGTACACAGCGCCGGGGATAGTACTTTCGACCCCCGATATCTCGTTATCGATTGACACACTGGAGTGGTCGGATCCCAGCAGGCGAGGTGATCACCCGTTCGAAACGCCGACGGGCTGGCCTCCGAAGCCATACGCTTTACCGGCCTCGACCTGTATCTCCAGTAACTAATCACTCCGGAGACCAGCAATGCACATCATCATCGTCGGCGCCGGCCAGGTCGGATCGAACATCGCGGCCAGTCTCGCTGCCGAACACGACGTCGTCGTCGTCGACAGGAACGGGCCGGTCGTCGACGACCTCACGTACTCGATCGACGTCCTCGCGATAGAGGGCGACGGCGCCTCGCTCGCGACGCTTCGAGAGGCCGGGATCGACGAAGCAGACATGCTGATCGCTTCTACCGACAACGACGAGACGAACCTCGTCATCTGTTCGACGGCCAGGTCGGTCGACGACGACGTGTTCACGATCGCTCGCGTACGCAACGTCGACTTTCTCGAAACGTGGACACACTCGAACGACGCCTTCGGCGTCGACTACATGGTGTCTACGGACCTGCTGGCTGCGGAGGACGTCGTCCGCGTCATCGGTCTCCCGGCCGCCCTCGACGTCGATCCGTTCGCGGGCGGGGCGGTCCAGATGGCAGAGTTCGGCATCGGCGAAGGGAGCCCCGTCGCCGAAAAGACGGTCGCAGAGGCCGACGAGTGGGAAGCGCTCACGTTTGCCGCGTTGATCCGTGACGGCGAGGTGATCGTTCCGGACGGAGAGACCGTTATTCAGGTCGACGACAGGGCCATCGTCATCGGTCGACCCGACAGCGTACACTCGTTCGCGGAGAGCGTCGCGCCCGCGGAAACGCCCGACCCGGACGACGTCGTCATCATCGGTGGCAGTGCCATCGGCTACCAGACGGCCAAGATCCTCGAAGAACGAGGACTTCGGCCTCGGCTCATCGAGCACGATGAGACACGAGCGTGGGAGTTGGCCGAAGCCCTGCCGAAGACGACCGTCATCGAGCACGACGCAACCGATGCGGAGTTCCTGACCGCCGAACACGTTGACCGAGCCGACGTCGCGGTCGCCGCCCTCGACAGCGACGAGAAGAACCTGCTCGTCTCGCTGCTGGCGAAGACGCTCGGTGTCGACCGGTCCATCGCCATCGTCGAGAACGGCGACTACACCGACCTGTTCGAGCGAGTCGGCGTCGACGTCGCCATCAACCCGCGCGATACCACCGCCGAGGAGATAATCCGCCACACGCAGGCCGGCCAGATCGAGAACCTCTCGCTCATCGAGGGGCGGCAGGCGGAAGTTCTCGAGTTCGAGGTCGACGAGGAGAGCATTCTGGCAGGTCGATAGATCCAGGACTCCGCCAGGGACCTCCCGGACGGCGTCGTCATCGGCGCGATCACTCGCGGCGGTGATTACGTCATCCCACGTGGGGAGACGGTCATCGTCCCGGGAGACCACGTGGTGTTGTTCGTCGCAGAGGGCCTCGTCGCCGAGGTCGCCGAGAAGGTGTAAACCGTCGATACCCGGGACGGCTTCCGCCGACTACGGATCTCGTCAGGGTCGGAGCCCGTAGATCAGCGACCGGGCGAACACCAGCACCGGGATGATCTCCAGTCGGCCGATCCACATGTTGAAGAGGAACATCGTCTCGGCCAGCGGCGGCATCGTCGGGCCGGTGATACCTGAAGAGAGCCCGACGTTGCCCTGGGCGCTGGCGACCTCGAACAGGACGTCGGTGTAGTCGTAGGACGGGCCGACGAGGTTCACGAGGACGACAGTGGAGGTCAGGAGGATGAGCAGCCAGAGCATGCTCACGATGGCGGCCTCGCTGAACTCCTGTGTCATCTGATCGCGGTTCAGGCGCTTGTCGCCGATGGTGGCGGTGACGACCGCCGAGGCGGGGAGGAACACGCGCGAGAACTCCCACTGGATGCCACGGGAGATGAGGTAGCCGCGGATGATCTTGATGCCGCCGACCGTCGACCCGGCCGCGCCGCCCAGCGTCATCGTCCCGGAGAGGATGACCTTGGCGCCGGGACCCCAGTCGCCGATGGGCGCGGACTGGAAGCCCGTACAGCTGAGCGCGCTGACGAACTGGAAGGTGGAGTCCCGGATCGCGTCGACCTCCGTCGGGGCGAGCGCGAGCACCGGGACGCCGACCCAGTCGGCCTGGAAGGCGTCGGTCATCACGGTCAGGTTCTGAAGCGACAGGACGACGATACCGCCCCCGAGCAGGAGGAACAGCCAGCGCGTCTGGACGTCGTCCCAGAGCTGGCTGTAGTCTCGGTCGTATAGGAGCACGTAGTGGATGGGGAACGCGATGGCACCGGCGGTCATTATCGGGAGGAGGACGAACTCTATCAGCGGGGAGTTGTACGTCCCGATGGAGTTGTCCGTCACGCTGAACCCGCCCGTCGTCAGCCCCGTCATCGCGTGGTTGACGGCCTGCCAGCCCGCCTCCCAGAGGGGGAGCTGTGACCCATAGTCGCTCATTCGGATCGCGCCGAACAGCAGGACGATCGAGACGAACGTGTAGATGAGCAGGATGCGCCAGACCGTGCGAACCGTCGAGATGATGCTCGGGTGGATCTTCTCCTCGCGGGCCTCGCTCCGGTAGAGTGCGTAACTCCCGCTGCCGGGACGGGCGAGGATGGAGACGGTAAGGACGATGACACCGACGCCCCCCACGTACTGGATGAACGAGCGCCACCACTGGATGGCACGCGGGAGCGACGGTTCGTGGGAAGCCATCGTCAGGCCGCTCCCGGTCCACCCGGACATCGACTCGAACATCGCATGCAGCGGGTTCCGGAAGTACACGAGGCTCGACTGCGAGGAGACCCCGAGAACTGAAGCGGCGTCCCAGGTCGCTCCGGCGGGGACGAACGAGGCGTATAGCTCCGCGGGGACGAGGTGTGCCGAGAAGAAGAATGGGAGCGCGCCGAAGAACGCTGTGGTGAACCAGCCGGCCGCGGCGATGATCATCCCGTGTTTCATCTTCGGCGGTCGGGCGTCGGCCAGTTCCCAGCGGAGGAATCCGCCGATGCCGCCTGTGAACCCGGCAGCGAGGACGAATCCGAGGGCCACGTAGAACTCCCGGAATGCGACGGCGATGACCGCGGTGATGGCCATCATCACCGCCTGCATCGCCAGGAGCGCGCCGACGTCCCTGGCGATTGTCGCGACGTCCTGACTCCCGACTCGGAACCGTGCCATGCTACGCGTGGTCCTCGTAATGACCGAAGAGATCGGTGACGTCCGGCGTCGCTCCGTCGGCCGAGTACACCGTCAGCAAGTCCTCGGCGTGGATTTCGGTGTTCCCGCGCGGGGTGATCGGGTCGCCTGCCCCGTTCCGCTCGATAGCGACGACGAGGACTCCCTGGTCGAGCAAATCGTCGTCGGCCGCCTCCTGCAGCGTCATCCCCGCGATCGGCGCGCCTTCGTCGACGGTTATCTCGAAAACCTCTGCCGTGTCGCCCACGCGCATGTAATCGACGATAGCAGGTCGCTTGACTCCACGGTAGAGGTACTCCGCGATGAGCGCCTGGGGGTTCTCGATGGTGTTTACCCCAATCTGGCGGTAGAGATTCATGTGTTCGGTGTCGTGGACCACGGAGACGATCGCGGGAATCTCCAGTTCCTGTGCCAGCAGACAGACCATGATGTTCGTCGCGTCCTTGTCCGTCGTCGCGATGATGGCGTCGGCGCGGTCGGCGCCGGCCTCCTCCAGCGTCTCCTTTCGCGTCGCGTCCTCGTTCATCACCAGGCAGTCGAAGTTCATCGCCGCGCGGTCGGCGCGGGCCTCGTCCCGCTCGATGGCGACGACCTCGTCCCCGCCCTTCGTCGCGATGTCGATGAGCGGCGTGCCGATGTCGCCGGCCCCGACGATGATGAGATACATTTGAGGTGTGCTTTTCCGCCCTCCCAAGAAAGTGTACCGTTCTCGTCTGTGCCGCAGTAACGCGCTGTAACCCACGGTTTTCGCGGAAAGGGATTCACGTGATGGGCACGGCGTCGCCGGCCCCCAGGGGAGAGAATTAGACTGCTCCGAGGGGGAACGATTTATGCAACGGCAGTCTGTATTTCGCGCAGATGAGCATCAACTCGGAAGAAAAGCCATGGCCGCAGACCCTCGCACACGACGACCTGGACTGGCCAACCAGCGACCAGCGTGTGCTCGTGCCGTTTCACGAGGCCGTGAACCTCCCCGAAACCAGCGAACTCGGGGCGAGTATCGCCTTCGGGTCGGCGGGGGAACTCTACCTCCTGCACGCGGTCGATTCCGACGAGAGCGACGGCAGCGACGCTGCTCGCGAACTGGCGAGCGTAGACCTGTCGGTCCAGGAAACGTTCGGCGTTCCCGTGACGACCACGGTTCGAGAGTTCTCCCCAGGCGTTCTCCAGTCCACCATCGACGCCCACTCCATCACGACTACCGTCGTCGACGAAGACGAGGAGTCACTCTCCTCGAATGGGGGCGGCCCGAAGAACTGTCACACACTCGTCGGAACGGGAATGGACGCGTTCGACGCGCCGTCGAGCGTCCTCGTCCCCGTAGCGAGCGGGCCCCACTCGGGACTCGCGACGAAGATAGCCCATTCCATCGCCCGGGCGTACGACTGCTGGCTCGAACTGTTCCACGTGATCCCGGAAGGCCCCTCTGCGGAGATCCAGGCCGATGCAAACGACCTCCTCGAAGCGTACGAGTACCGACTCGACGACGACGTCGAGGTGGACCACCACGTCCACGAGGCCGACGATCCGGCCGAGGCGATCATCGAGCACTCCGAGTACCACAGCGTGACGGTGATGGGTGCGCCGCAGAAGGGTAAGCTCAGACGGTTCATGTTCGGTTCCACGACGGACGACGTCACGGAGAACGTCGGCCGCGGCCCGGTTCTCACGGCCCGTCGGAAAGGGGCCGGATCTGGGCTGTCCAGATGGTTCTAAACGGAACGGTGTCGAAGTCGGTCCGTTTCGAAAACACGTGGTTCCTCCTGCGAGAGCCTACAGGTTCGCGCCGACAACGCCTGTCAATCGAACCAGCAGCCGCTGGTACCCGATCATGTAGACACCGGCGTACAGCGCCACGGCGCCGACGCCGACGAGCCAGAGGGAGACGGGCTCGAAGCCGGACGCGAGCGCGGCGAAGCCGGCCCGCTCGGCGAGGACACCGAGGGTACTCAGGAGCACCATCGCGACCAGTTCGACCGCGACCGTGAACAGTTCGACGAGCGATTCGGGTGAGAGTTCGGGCATACCTTCCGTTGGATACCGGACGGTAATGACAGTTCCGCCCTGTCGCCGCTCGACGACGGCGACGGTCGAACAAACTTATAACAGATCGGGAATCTTCTCGAACTAATGGGACGATACGGTAACATCGACTATCCGACAGTCACCAAACGAGCCTTTCTCATCGGCGTCTCGCTGTTCCTGATCGGCGCCATCGGCGAAGTCGTCGGCCAGACGTACTTCGCGCCGCTACCGGCCTGGGAACAGACGCTACTTGTCGGCGCCGAGGGCGTCGGCGTCCTCGTCGCGCTTGTGGCGCCTATCGTGTTCGGTGTTGTGTTGCCGCTAACGGAGTGAGGCTGGGGCCGACCGAAGGGAGGGCCCAGCTAATGGTGAACGGCGAGCGGAGCGAGCCGTGAGCAGGCCGGCGCCGAACGAAGTGAGGGGCCGACGTTTCAGCGAGCGGGAGCGAACGGAGTGAGCGACACGCGAGCAGGCTGCCGCCGACCGCAGGGAGGGGCCGACGTTTCAGCGAGCGGGGAACATCGTGACCCGCGAACAGGTCGAGCCTGAGCGGAGCGAGGGCGCAGCATCCTCGCCAGCGACGTGGCAATTTGAACAACCCTTTTACGAACCCACCTGAACCCTCAGCTATGGCATCGCCACGAATCCTCATTCTGGGCCCGCCGGGAGCCGGCAAGGGAACCCAGTCGAGCAACATCGCCGAGGAGTACGACGTCGAGCACGTGACGACGGGGGACGCCCTGCGGTCGAACAAGGAGATGGACATCTCCGACATGGACACCGAGTACGACACGCCGGGCGAGTACATGGACGCCGGCGACCTGGTCCCCGACGAGGTCGTCAACGCCATCGTCGACGAGGCGCTCTCGCAGGCCGACGGTTTCGTCCTCGACGGCTACCCGCGGAACCTGGAGCAGGCCGAAGAGCTGGAGGGGATGACCGACCTCGACGTGGTCCTCTCGCTGGACGTCGACCGCGAGGTGCTCGTGGACCGGCTCACCGGTCGCCGGGTCGACCCGGAGACGGGCGAGAACTACCACGTCGAGTTCAACATGCCCGAGGACGAGGAGGTCCGGGAGCGACTGGAGCAGCGCGACGACGACAACGAGGAGTCCGTCCAGAACAGACTGGACGTGTTCGAGGAGAACACGGCGCCGGTCATCGACCACTACGCGGACCACGACGGATTCGTCGCCATCGACGGCGAACAGACGCCGGACGACGTCTGGGCGGACATCCAGGCCGCCATCGACGAGGGCGTCTAAGCGCGCACCGACCGAGAACGTCGCCCCGATCTGACCTCGTCCGCGGACTAAAACGTTGATAAAGGACCGTCGCTGAATACTCTAACAACAATGGCACGCACCGCGCAGAAGGTGGACTCGCTCGCCGCCGAGGGCGACAGTATGACCGACGCCCTCGCGGCGGTCCTCGACGTCGCCGAGGAGAACGGAACGGTGACCTGGGGCGACGTCAGCGACGACCTCACGAGCGGCCAGTGGGGACGCCTCATCGAGAAAGGACTCCTCGTCGACGCCGACGGCGAGGGATTCGTCCTCGAAGATCCGGACGGCGTCCGCGACGCCCTCGAAGAGAGCGACCCGTCGGCCATCGGCGACGACGGCGACGACGCCGAGGTCGAGTGGACCCAGTGGGACAAGATCGCCGCCGTCGGCGCCATCGCGATGTTCGCCGGCTACTCGGTCCAGAGCGTCCGCGGCGTCGTCGGGTCGACCATCGACATCTTCCTGGGCCCGCTCGAAGCGGCGCTGCCCTTCTACGTCGTCGTCCTCATCCTCGCCGTCCTGACGGGGCTGTACTCGACCATCCTGCAGGACAAGCTGATGGACTCCGAAGTGATGGGCCAGTACCAGGAGCGGATGTCCGACCTCCAGGAGCGGCGCAAGGACGCCAAGGAGCGCGGCGACGACGCCGAGCTCGAACGCATCCAGGAGGAGCAGATGGAGGCGATGGGCGACCAGCTCGGCATGTTCAAGGCACAGTTCCGCCCGATGGTGTGGATCATGCTGCTCACCATCCCAGCCTTCCTCTGGATGTACTGGATGATCCGCGACGGCCACCTCGAAACGGCGAGGGAAACGGTCATGGTCCTGCCCCTGTACGGTGACGTCGGCGACTGGCAGGAGGGCGTCGTCGGCCCGCTCCAGGCGTGGATCCTCTGGTATTTCCTCTGCTCGCTGGGCTTCACCCAGCTCATGCGGAAGGCGCTCAACGTCCAGACCACGCCGACCGGATCCTGAAGCGCTCGGCAGTCGCAGTTCTCGTTTTCGCGGTTCGTGGCCCTCGTTCGTCGCACGTGGACGGTACCGTCCGTAATTCCGCCGGCCGGCTCACGGCTCGCTTCGCTCCCCGTTCGCTCGTCCGTCCGCCCTTCACTCCGTTCAGGCCGGACCTGCTCGCGGCTCGCTTCGCTCCCCGCTCGCTCGTTCGTCGGCCCCTCCCTACGGTCGGCGCCGACCGGAACAGACAACCTCTTTAGCAGGGCACCCCCGAATCGGTATATGTTGATAACCGTCTCCGGACCGGCCGGCGTCGGCAAGAGCACCCTCGCGGAGGGGCTCGCCGACGCGCTCGGCTACGACCACGTCAGCGGGGGTGACATCTTCCGGGAACTCGCGGACGAACGAGGCGTCTCGCTCGTCGAGTTCAATCGCCTCGCGGAGGAGGACGAACAGATCGACCTGGACCTCGACCGGCGGCTCCGCCAGATCGCCGAAGAACGCGAGGACCTCGTGGTCGAATCCCGTCTCGCCGGGTGGATGGCCGGCGACCACGCCGACCTGAAGCTGTGGCTCGACGCACCGCTTTCCGTTCGCGCCGCCCGCATCGCCGACCGCGAGGACAAGTCCGTCGACGAAGCCAGAGAGGAGACGCAGGCCCGCGCCGGCAGCGAAGCGCTGCGCTACGAGGAGTACTACGGCATCGACATCGACGACCTGGCCATCTACGACCTCACCGTCAACACCTCCCGCTGGAGCATCGACGGGGTACTGGACCTGGTCCGGGGCGCCGTCGAGGCCTACGACCCCGAGTCCGACGAGGGGAAAGCGCCCGTCGAGGGCGTCGAGTACGAGTTCTGAACCGCCGACACTCTCACGAGACACCTTTCCATGACCACGCGCGGCCCGCCCGAAGACCGAACGCCCGCCGACCTCCTCACGTTCGGCGTCGTCAACCTCGACAAGCCGCCGGGACCCTCGGCCCACCAGGTCGCCGGCTGGGTCCGCGACATGCTCGACGATGCGCTGGAGGGAACGGACCACGCCGTCGGCCGCGTCGCCCACGGCGGCACCCTCGATCCCAAGGTGACGGGCTGTCTCCCGATCCTGCTCGGCGACGCCGCCCGCGCCGCGCAGGTGTTCGACGACGCCGTCAAGGAGTACGTCACCATCCTCGAACTCCACGACCGCGCGCCCGCCGACTTCGACGACGTCCTCGCGGAGTTCGAAGGGCCCGTCTACCAGAAACCGCCGCGCAAGAGCGCGGTGTCGCGCCGACTGCGCGCACGCGAGATTTACGACCTCGACGTACTGGAGAAACAGGGCGATCGACGGGTGTTGCTCCGCGTCCGCTGTGAGTCGGGGACCTACATCCGAAAGCTCTGCCACGACGTCGGCCTGGCGCTTGGCACCGGCGCGAACATGGGCGAGTTGCGTCGCACCGCGACCGGCCCGTTCGACGACACCTCGCTGGTGACGCTGCAGGACCTGGCCGATGGCGTCGGGTTCTGGAAGGAGGACGACGACGTCGACGCGCTACGGGAGGTCATTTCGCCGGCCGAGCGAGCCTTCGAGCCGTTCCCCCAGGTGACCATCGCGCCCTCCGCCGCTACCGAGGTCGCCAAAGGCGCGCAGGTGTACGCCCCCGGCGTCATCGACGTTCCGGAGGGCGTCGAACGCGGCGCGTTCGTCGTCTGCTACACGCCCGACGGGTCCGCGGTCTGCCTGGGGAATCTCGTCGGCGACTGGGAAGCGGAGTCCGGTGTGGCAGTGGAACTGGAGCGCGTGCTGGTCTGAAGAGGGAGTGATCCCGGCCGATCCTACCCGACGGAAAGCGACACCCTTAATTCGTGGACTGCCATCTTCCCTATTGCCGGGACCGTGGGGTAGTGGTATCCTATGCGGATGGGGTCCGTATGACCTGAGTTCGACTCTCAGCGGTCCCACTTCAATTTCTGTTGGATGCATATTCCTGGCAGTCTGAGGCTTCTGCGTCCAAATTCAGTGAAAGCTGTGAGTGGTCTAAACCCGTCGGTTTACGTTCGGGATAGTGCGCGTGAGCCAGCCCGCTACCGAGCAGCACGCCAGCAGCGCCGGAGTCCGAACGCGAACACGAGAGCGCCGAAGATCCAGAAGGAGAGCATCGCAGTCGGTGGAATCACGCCCGAGCATCCCCCCGCGGCTCCACCGAGCGTGAATCGACACGCCTCGCGAGCGAGCGCGAGCAACAGGAAGAGCAGGCCCGCGAACGTGGCGGCGGCACCGAGCAGGAGCTGATTCGCGTCGCGACGCCGCGATTCCAGCGCATCCCAGCTGTCGCGGACCGCCTCGCGTTCCCAGGTCGCACCGCGCTCCATACCAGAATGTACGTCATTCATTGACAAACGCGTTTCGAACGCACCGAGAGACCGTGACGGGTACCCGTCACGCCGATACGGTTATTGATACCGATGTGCAAGTGTAAACTCGCTTACCGTGAACCGACGGTCCCTCCTTCGACTCGGATTCGCGTTCCTCGTCGTCGCCGCCGTCGCGACGGTCGGGAACGGCATGCTTTCCGCCGACGCGACGGCGTCCGACCCCGCGGCGGCCTTCGAGGAGGGCGAGCGGGCCGTCGACCCGCCCGGGGAGACGACGGTGATCACCACCAGCCAGCACGGGAACAACTTCCTCGTCGCGTTCGCACCGGACGGCACCGTCGCCTACTACGACGACGAGTACGCCTTCTACAACGAGGTCGAGCGGGTGCCTGGCACGAACTCCGTCGTCTACGTGGCGACGGAGCAGCTCAATCGCGAGCAGTGCGCCGCGACGGAGCCGTGCAACCGGAACGTGATCGAGCGGGTGAACCTCACGACCGGCGAACGCGAGTTGCTCCACGAGCGGACGAACCCCCGGGACCGGAACCAGTGGCACGCCATCGCGCTGCTGGACGACGAGGGCCGGCACGTCGCCGTCGGCGACATCGCGTTCGACCGGGTGTTCGTCGTCGACACGGAAACCGGCGTCATCGAGTGGGAGTGGGAGGCACAGACCGACTACAATCTATCCAGCGGCGGCGTCTACCCGGGCGACTGGACGCACCTCAACGACGTCGAGGTCCTGCCCGACGGCCGGCTGATGGTCAGTCTTCGCAACCACGACCAGGTCGTCTTCCTCGACCGCGAAGACGGCCTGCAGGAGAACTGGACGCTCGGGGCCGACGACGACCACTCCGTCCTGCACGAACAGCACAACCCCGACTACATCCCGGCGTCGGGCGGTGGCCCGGCCGTGCTCGTCGCGGACTCGGAGAACAACCGGATCGTCGAGTACGAGCGGACCGACGGGGGCGACTGGGAGCAGACCTGGGAGTGGTCCGACCTGGACCTCCGGTGGCCCCGCGACGCCGACCGCCTGCCCAACGGCCACACGATGGTCGTCGACTCTAACGGCGGTCGCGTCTTCGAACTCGACACCGAGGGTGAGATCGTCTGGCAGGTCGAGATGAAGGGCGCCTACGACGTCGAGCGCTTCGGCGTCCCTGCTGACCGCGACGGTATCGAGACGGCGAGGGAACTCGGTCTCCCTGGCGAGTCGGCCCAGGACACCTCGGCTCGGGAGTCGGTCCCCGAACCGCGCGACGTCCCGGCGGGGTCGATCGGCGCGCTGGAGGGGGTCGTCCCGAGCATCCTTCTCAACGGATTGCTGTACGTGCTGCCGCCCTGGTTCGGGATCCGGGAACTGGTGGCGACGGGTGTCCTCGCGGCCGCAGGAGTGGTCTGGGTCGGCGCCGAACTGCGGTGGCGGGGCTTCCGCCTCCGGTCCCCGATCGAGCGACGACAGGAGTAGGGATTCGCGGAGAGAGAAACGCAGTCAGAACCCGTAGTCGTCGTCGGGTTCGTCCTGGCGGGCGGCGGGGTCCTGTTGCTCGTTGACGCGCTGGTCGAACAGGTTCTCGCCGGGGTCCTCGCCGGGTTCCTCGGCGGGCCCGTACGCCGAGATTCCCATCTTCAGAAGCTCTTCGTAGGCCTGCTCGCGGTTGAGGAACTCGCCCTGCTCGACGAGTCGGGAGATGTCGCTGTCGATGCGGTCCGGCAGGTCGACTTCGGTCTTGGGCATACGTTCGGGTCGGTGAGTCTCCTATGTCAACGTTGTGCTCTGCCCATCAGTCACCGATTCGGCCGGAACGACGTGCTCGGTCAACGTACGTCCTTCTCCAGGGGGCTCAGCATGCTGCGCACGGTGAAAAACTGGACGCCGTCTTCCTCAGTGTATATCCCCATCACCTCCACGACGGGACTCGTCCGCCCCCACGTCATCGTATCGACGCGGCTGAGTTCGCTCTCGTCCTTCGAGGGGTGGCTGTGGACCGTCCCGATCAGCCGCGGGTTCTCGCCGGCGAGCGCCTGGTCCGCGGTTTCACCCACGCAGGTGAACTCTATTCGGTCGGCGCTCTTGGAGAGGGGTTCCGCGTGGACCACGTCGTCGACACGGACGTGGGTCTCGTTGACCGAGCCGTAGAGACACCAACCCACCTCGTGGTCGGGGTCGTACTCGCGTGCGAACGCGGCCTCGTCGTCGCCGTCGATGACGACCGTCCGGTCGTCGGCGTCGTAGCCCATCTCGCGAAGCGACAGGCCGACACTTCCGAAGTACCAGACGAACACCAGCTGCGTGGCCAGGAGCGCCACGCCCAGGACGACAACGACGCGCGTCAGCGTCCGTTTGGTGTAGCGAGTCTCGATCCAGTCGTACCACCGATTCAGCGGCCTCACCTGCGGACCACCTCCCTGGTAACTGAAACGGGCAGATCGATGGCCCGTGCGGAGATGTCAGCGTGTCGTCTCCACGTTCGAGGCATCTACACACCGTCTCTACCAGTTTTACAAAACTGTACCGTCCACGTCAGGCCATCACAGTGCACACTGGAGATCAGATACGTACCAGGTACAACCACCTCGTGTTCGTTTCGGGAAGAGACGGTCCGTCTGGCACTACTCCCGGGACCTGGTCGGGTTCCGCGAGGAGGGGCTACTCCGCGGTGAGTTCCGGGGATGCGACCTCCCAGAGGTGGCCGTCGGGGTCGGCGAAGTAGCCCGAGTAGCCGCCCCAAAAGGCTTCCTCAGCAGGTTTGACGAGGCGTCCGCCGGCGTCCTCCGCTTCCCGCAGGAGCGCGTCGACCTCGTCCCGCTCGGCCACGTTTTGCGCCAGCGTCACGCCGGAGAAGCCACCGTCGTCGTCGGAGACCGTCGCGTCCTCCGCGAGTTTCTCTCGTGGATAGACCGAGAGCCACGTCCCCTTCAGCGTGAAGAACGCGACGTCGCTGCCCTCCTCGCGCTCTCGCATCGGGAATCCGAGGCCGTCGCGGTAGAACCGGATAGACTCGTCGACGTCCTCAACGCCGAGCGTGACGAGCGTGATTTTCGGGTCCATGCCGAGTAGACGATTTGACAGACGATAAAGAGGTGTTGTGAGTACGAAGGCGTCCGTGAGGCGGCGAGTGGGCGCCTGCGACGGCCGGGGGAAAGCACTTATCGCCGACACGAACACGTCAGTTCATGTCGCCAGAGTGGTCCCGGCGAACCCTCCTCGCGAGCCTTCCGGTCGCTATCGCGGGCTGTTCGTCCGGACCCGAAACGCCGTCGAGCACCGGTACAGACGGAACGACGAGTCCGTCTCCGTCACGGTCGTCTCGTCAGTCGGCCACGCAATCCGACGAGACCGAGTCTCTCGATCCCGACGATCCGTCCATCTCCTGGGCGGTCAAAGTTCCAGAACCGGTGGTCAATCCTCCCGCACCTGACCCGACGTCGAACCGCGTGTACGTCGGCACCGGCAAATACCGGATCGGACAGCGTTCGGACGAGCGCCAGGACCTCCCCTCGGGGTCGCTCGTGAACTTGCGCTCGTCAGACGGTCACCAGGAGTGGCGGAGGACGACCGCTCCGATTGCGGAACGGCCCATCGTGGACGACGGACGGGTGTATACCGCCACGGGCTACAGAACGGGGCTCGTCGGGGCCAGAGATCAGCGAGTCACGGCCGTGGCGTCGGATGGCACGCGACGCTGGGCGACCGACTCCAGGGACCAGAGAGTTTCGGTCGTCGCAGCGGCCGACGGGTCCGTGTTCGCCGGGACGATGGACGACTACGTCCAGGCCGACAGCGAAACGCTGTTGGCGCTACGAAGCGACGGCAGCGTCGCGTGGGAACGCCGGGCGAGCGACGCGCTCGCTGGGACCATCGTCGACGGGCACCTCCTCTACCCGACGGCGGCAGAGGCACTCACCGCCTACGACACCGAAACCGGGACGAAGGAGTGGGAGGTGAAGGACGAGCCACTGGGAAACCCGACGACGTCCATCGCGGCCTTCGACGGCGTCTGCTTCACGCGATCATCGGAAGAAGCAGACGGCGGACAGCCACTCGTCGCACGGTCGACGGCGGACGGCTCGGCTCTGTGGCGCTACGGTGGCCCATCGGCGGCCGACGGCGACTTCAACCCGACAGCGGTGACTGACAATTCCAGGGTGGTCGACGACGGGACCGGGACTCCACCTGTCGTCGGGACGGGGTCCGACGGCGTGGTCTTCTCGCTCCACGCAGACGGAACCGAGCGGTGGACGTTCACCGCCAGCGATTCCCTCCAAGACGGCCCCGTGGTCGGGGACCTCGTCTACGTTTGCGACGCCTCCGGAACGGTATACGCGCTGGAGCCGTCCGACGGGACCCTGCGTTGGCGTGCGTCGTTCGACGACCCGGTCAGCGTCCGACCGCTGCCAAACGGCGTGCTCGCGATCTCCCACGGTGAGGACGACCAGACCCTGGCGTCGCTCCGAGCCGACGGGAGCGAGCGGTGGCGACACACCTCGTCGAAAGATCTGACCGCCCCGGCGATACGGGGTGACCGGGTCTACGTCGGCGCAGCCGACGGGACCGTCCTCGCGTTTGCGGCAGACGGTTCGAGTTGACGACGACTGGAACGGACGGTTCGGTGGAGGAGTACCTCGACGATGTCACCCTCCAAGAAACCTGCTACGTTCGGTTTTCGTCCTTCGCGAAATCGTTGATTTCGCTCACTTCCGATAGACTCGCTTCGCTCGTCTATCGACCTTCGCAAACCCTGACGGGTTTGCTCAATCCCGAAAATCTCGCTTCGCTCGATTTTCGACCCTCGCAGAGACTCCGTCTCCGCTCAGTCCCACTTCGCGCCGGGATTCGTCACCGCGCCGTTCGACGCCGAACCGAAGTCGCGGTGGTACTTCGCCAGCACGCCGCTCTCGTAGTTCGGTTCGGGGTCGTGGTCCTCGAGGCGGTCCTCGATTTCCGCGTCGGTGAGGTCCACCGAGAGTTCCAGTTCGTCGATGTCGATAGTGATCACGTCGCCGTCTTCGAGCGCGGCGATGGGGCCGCCGGCGAAGGCCTCGGGGGCGACGTGGCCGATCGAGAACCCGCGGGTCGCGCCGGAGAAGCGGCCGTCCGTGACCAGCGCGACGTCTTCGGCGTGGCCCTGGCCCGCCGCGGCGGAGGTGACGCCGAGCATCTCGCGCATCCCGGGCCCACCCTGGGGCCCCTCGTTGCGGATGACGATGACGTCGCCGGCCTCGACGCCTTCTTCCTGGACGTACTGCATGGCGTTCTCCTCGCGTTCGAACACGCGGACGGGCCCCTCGTGGTAGAGGTGGTCGTGGCCGGTGATCTTGATGACCGCGCCGTCGGGCGCGAGGTTGCCCGAGAGGATGCGGATGGCCCCCTGCTCGTTCTTGGGCTCGTCGATCGTGTAGAGGAAGTCCGCGTCGAGGTCCGCGATGGCCGGCGGATCGGCCGCTTCGAGTTCCTCGGCGATGGTGTTGCCCGTGACGGTGAGCGCGTCGCCGTGGAGCAGACCCGCGTCGTGGAGCTCTTTGAGGACGACGGGGACGCCACCGACCTCGTGGAGGTCGTTCATCACGCGCGTGCCGCCGGGCTGGAGGTCCGCGATCTTCGGCGTCCGTTTGCTGATCTCGTTGAACTCCTCGATGTCGAGGTCGATACCGGCCTCGGCGGCGAGGGCCAGCAGGTGGAGCACGGCGTTGGTCGACCCGCCGATGGCCACCTGCAGCGCGATGGCGTTCTCGAAGGACTCCTTCGAGAGGAAGTCGGAGGGGCGCCGGCGCTCGGAGACGACCTCGACGGCGAGGCGTCCGGCGCGCTCGGCCTCCTCGTAGCGTTCCTCGTGCTCGGCCGGTGGCGAGGCCGCACCGAGCGGCGAGAAGCCCAGCGCCTCCGCGATGGAGGACATCGTGTTGGCGGTGAACATCCCGCCACAGGAGCCGGCGCCGGGGCAGGCGTTGCGCTCCATCTCGTCGAGTTCGTCTTCGGTCATCTCGCCAGTGGCGACCGAGCCGACGCCCTCGAAGACGTTCTGGACGGTTATCTCGCGTCCGTCGTGCTCGCCGGGCATGATCGACCCGCCGTAGAGGAAGACGCTCGGAAGGTCCGTCCGGACCGACGCCATCATCATCCCGGGCATGTTCTTGTCACAGCCACCGATCGTGACGAGGCCGTCCATGCGCTCGCCGAAGGAGACGAGTTCGACGGAGTCGGCGATGATCTCCCTGGATATCAGGGAGGCCTTCATCCCCTCGGTTCCCATGGAGATGGCGTCGGAGATGGTGATGGTCCCGAACTCGATGGGCATCCCGCCCGCGTCGTCGATGCCGTCGTAGGCAGAGGCCGCCAGGTCGTCGAGGTGGACGTTACACGGCGTGATGTCCGCCGCCGGGTTGGCCACGCCGACCATCGGCGAAGACAGGTCCTCGTCGTCGTACCCCATCGCGCGGAACATCGCCCGGTGGGGCGCCCGCTCTGTCCCTTCGGTGACCTCTGAACTCGGGAGGTCCTCGTCCTTCTCGGGACGCTGTTTGCGTTCCTGCTGACTCATGTCCGAAACTGTGTGACGCCGGGCCTTAAGCACACGGACTACCGTGTTGGTCGTCCCCAGGTCGCCCGCCTGATGCGGGACGACGCCGGAAACGGCCCGCTCGGACGGTTCATTCGCTCCCGACCGTTAGCGCCACGGCGATACACAGGGCGGCGACCACGAGGAGCATCGGGACGGCCATCGACGCTCGACCGAGGCCCGTCCGGTACAGCGCCAGGCTCCCGACGGCAGTCACGACCCCGACGAGCGCCGTCGATCCGACGTGGACCAGTTCCAGCCTGGTCGTCCCGGCCCCCCGCCCGAGCTGGTTCCCGAGGTCGATCGCCGTACCCCCGGCGTCCCAGGCCACAACGGCCGCGACTGCTCCGCCGAGGACGAACAGCGGCGGCGTGTTCGCGACAGCCCCCGCGAGGACGCCGACGACCAGTCCCGCGCTGCCGGCCGTCACCGGGGCGTGCCGTCCGGTGAGGACGCCGACGGCGACGAGGGCGACACCGAGACCGCTCGCCGCGAGTGCGACCCAGTCGTACGGTCCGCTCAGGAGGAAGGCGACGATCGCGGCGGCGACGGCGACGACGCTACTCGACCGCGTCGGCCCCCGATCGACGCCCGTCATCGCGACCACCGCCGGGTCGACCGAGCCAGCGCCACCGCGAGCGGGTCGTCCCAGCCCCAGTCGACGACTGGCACGCCGCCCGACCGCAGGTCGGCCATCCGGAACCGCCGGACGACCGCGGCGAGGCGGTTCCCCGTGGTCTGCCGACTGGTCGGGTCCGGGCTCACGACCGTCACCGGGTAGCCGTGCGCTTCGAGCCGCGTCGCCGCCAGGACGGCGTCGTCCGAACAGAGCGGCGAGAACAGGACGACCTGCGCGTCGCCCGGCAGCCGACGCCGCAGGCGTGAGAACCAGGCGTAGAACGACGGTGACGGCGGCCGTCGCCCAGGTGCGAACGCGGGATCGGTTGCCAGCAGTTCGCGCACGCGGGTTCGATGAACCTCGCCAGCGCCCGGGGGGATCCAGCAGTCGCCGTCGGCGAGCGCCGCGACGCCGACGCGGTTCCCGTCGTCGAGCAGCGCGGTGAACGCCTGTCGCGCGCCATCGACGGACCGGTCGATCGCGGTCGCTTCCCGGGGCTCCGGACCGACGGCGGCGCCGTCCGACGCGTCGACGACGAGGACGACGGTCACGGACCGCTCCTCGCGGAGTTCGAGCGTCGCGAGGTCGCCGCTCTTCGCCCGCCGGTTCCAGTCGATCCGGTGCAGCGGGTCGCCCGGTCGGTACGGCCGCGTCGCGAAGAACTCCGCCCCCTCGCCGCCGATGTCAGTCTTCGCCCGGCCGGTGAGCCCCGTCGGCTGCCTGCGGACCGGGACGGCCGTCTCGACCGGTTCGAGCGGCGGAACGCACTGGATAGGCGTCGCCTCGGCGGGCGACACCGTCCGCTCGCGTTCGGCGGTCCCCGCGAGGTTGCGAGCGACCACGTGGATCGGGTCGAACGCGTGACTCCCCCTCCTGGCCTCGACGGCGTACTCGCATGACACCGTCTCGCCGGCGCGAAGGGCCGTCCCCAGCCGGGGCGAACCGTCGACCACCGACAGCGCCGGCGGGACGCCGTCGACGAGTCGGAGGTCCGGAAGCGTCCGGTCGCCCTCGTTGGTCACCGAGACGGTCACTGTGACCGACTCGCCGGGCGACGGCGTCTCGGGCGAGAGCGTTCGCTCGACGGAGAGCGTCGGCGAGGGCGCCGTGGTCGAACGCGCGTAGGCCGCGTAGCTGATTCCGACGACGCCGACGAGGAGCGCCGTCGCCTGCTCCGCCAGGACGCCGACGGCGATGCCGACGAGCGCGACGGCGCTGACCCCGCGCCAGTGCCATGTCGACCGACGCCTGGACTGGTCGGTGTCGTCCCACGTCGATGGCGGCTCCCCTGTCTCCACGTCGCCCGTGAGACGCTGCCCGATGCCCGCCAGACGCGAGCGCGAGCGGAACCCGGCTGCGCTGTCCGCCGTCGCTGGCCCGGGCGGTAAGCCGGTGACGGCCGCGATAGCGTCGGTCGTCCGCCGAATTCGCCGCTGATAGGCGGACTCGGTGGTGAGCCGGGACCGGAGCCGGGACCTGAGACGGGACCCGAGCTGGGACAGGAGTGGAAGGTCGTCTCCGTCGTCCTCCGCGAGGAAAGCGGCGGCGACCGGGTCGTCGGTCCATATTCCGGTCGCGATTCGTTCCCGGGCTTCGGGTTCCGAACAGTCGTCTGACCGCGTCAGCGCCTCGACCGCGACCCGTCGCAGCTGGGACCGCCGGCGACCGCCCTGGGCGTAGCGGTAGCCGTCCGGATCGAACTCGTCGAGCACCGCGCCCAGGTCCGCACCCGGGGACTCGACGTCCGCCGATAATTCGGCGTCGGCGGTTCCCGCCCGTCGGATCTGTCCCCGGTAGCGAGCACGTCCGACGCGCACGATCTGGACGAGCGCCAGCAGTCCGACCACGACGAGGACGGCGCCTTCGGCCCCGAGCGCGACCAGTCCGGGGACCGCCAGCGTCGCGAGGCCGAGGCCGAACGCGAGCACGCCCGCGACGGCCAGCAGTCCGGACCGGTTCACGGCTTGGCCTCCGCGTACTGGTCCTCGATGCGACGGAGCAGCGCGACCGCTCGCTCCTCGTCCGCCGGCTCGGGGTCGCGTCCGCCGTACCTGACCCCCTCGAAGAGGTCGGTCAGTTCGCGGACGTCTCCGGGGTCCATCCCGGCGTCGACGGCCGCCGCCTCGAACTCGCCCGCCGTGGTCGTCTCCGGGCGGGAGACGTCGAGGGGCGACGTCATCTCGCGCCAGGCCCGGTACACCTCGTTGTCGAGGTCGTCGCCGGTCTCGATGCGCTCGGCCGCCCGGCCGGCAGCCCGGCCTACTGCGGCGGCCGCCGTCGACCGGTCGTCGTCGGACGAAGCCGTCGGCGTTTCGGCAGATCGCTGCCGGACCGTGACCACCGCGGCGAGACAGACCAGCGTCAGGGTGAACACGACCACCAGCGACAGGAGCGACGGGTCGGCAACCGACTCGCCGGCGGTGCCGCCAGCGGTGGCGTTGTCGACCAGCGGCGCCACGGACGGAGAGGGAATGCGCTCCGGGTTCGCCGAGAAGAACCGGGCCAGCAGGCCCCCGACGGCGCCGAGTGCGAGCAGCCCGACCGCGACCCGGAACGCCCGTCGCCGGTTGACGAAGAGGTACCAGAGCGCGACGAGAACGACGACAGTGACGAGGAGCGTCGCGATTTCGGTCAGGAACGGTATCTCGACGGTCTCGGTCGAGCCGACCGAAAACGGTGACGACGGCTGCCCGGCGCCGTCCCCCGTCCCGACACTGCCAGACCCGCCCGAGCCGGACCGCTCCGGCCGGAATGCCGACGGCAGCGTCGCCGCGGTGAGCGTCACCGCGAGCACGCCGCAGACCGCGAGCGCGACGTTCCTGACGGTTTCTCTGGCCACAGTCCACTAGCCGGGACAGAGCGGCTTAAATGGAACGCGGCCCCACGAGTGCGACGCACGGCGACCAGCGCGGACGAGTGTCTGCACAGTGCCCACTGTGTTCGAGTGCCACACGGCGGCCACCGCCGACGAGTGCCCTACCTTCATTTCACCCCCGACCGAACCCAGGCCATGGCCACGGTCACGACGGCGGCGCGGTTGCACTTCGGGTTCCAGAACCTCGCGCTCGCCAACGAGCGTCTCTACGGCGGTGTCGGGGTCGCACTGGATGGTCCCGAGCTCGAAGTGAGCGCGCGTCCCGCCGACGAGGTTCGCTGTGACGACCCGGCCGCGGAGTCGTACGTCCGGCGCGTCGCCGCGACGCTGGACGTCGAGGGGGCCGAGGTCACTGTGACGAAGCGCTTCCCGCGCCACGTCGGCTTCGGGAGCGGAACGCAGCTCGCACTCGCATCCCTCGTGGCCGTCGCGCGTGCGTACGACGTCGATGTCGACCCACGAGATCTGGCGCCGGACCTGGGCCGTGGCGGGCGCAGCGGCGTCGGCGTCGCCACCTTCGAATCCGGCGGCTTCGTCGTCGACGGCGGCCACCCGACCGAGCGCTTTACCTCCCGGCCGCCGGAGAACGGCGCCTGGACCGTCCCCCCGGTCATCGCCCGCCACGACGTCCCCGGCGACTGGCGGTTCGTCCTCGTCGTCCCGGACGCCGCGTCGGGCGCGAGCGGGGCCGACGAGGACCGCCGGATGCGCCAGTCCGTCGAACGCGCGGACCCGGGCATCGCCGACGACGTCGCGGCGGTACTCACGCGAGAACTCCTGCCCGCCGCCGCGGAGGGCGACCACCGCCGGTTCGGGCGAGCGGCGGCCCGCCTCGGCCGGCTCAACGGCGCCTGGTACGCGGACGAACAGGGCGGCGTCTACCGACCCCCGGCGGGCCGGATCGTCGAGCGGCTGTCCCAGAGCCCCGCCGTCGCCGGCGCGGGCCAGTCCTCCTGGGGGCCGGCGGTCTGGGGGCTGACGACCAGGGGCGACGTCGACGCCGCCGAGACGGCCGCCGAGATGGCGCTCTCGGACCTGGGCGTCGACGGCGACGTGCTCACCGCGACGCCACGCAACGACGGCGCCACGGGACGGGACGGCCCCACGCTGGGGTAGTCGCTGTTATCACAGACGATTGCTGCAGGCAAATCGTTAAGCGGAGCGAGCGGTCACCGGACACCATGGACCGGATCCCCTTCGGTGTTCGCCAGCTCGACACCATCGTCAACGGCGGGGCGCCGACGGGGAGCGTCGTCTTGCTCGCCGGCGAGGCGGGCGCCGGGTCCCGGGAGTTCATCCACACGAGCGCGCTGCTCAACGGACTCGGCACCATCGGCGACGACCTGTACGACCTCTACTACGGCGAACCGGGCGCAGAGGCGATCCAGCCCGGAGAGGTCCACTACATCTCCTTCACCGACAGCAAAGCGGCACTCGCCGACGAGATGGGGCTGGCGATGGACGACGACGTCGTCGACCACGGCCTCGATCTCGTCGAGTTTCACGACATGTCCGAGCGGTACTTCCACGTCAGCCCCGTCCCGCGTGAGTGGTACGCCGAGAAGACCCGGACGATAACCGACCTCCGCCAGCGGAGCGACCGGGAGGACCTGCTCGGTGCGCTCGGGTCGACACTCAGCGAGGTCGCGCCGGGCAACCTCGTCGTCATCGACTCGCTGTCGGACCTCATCGCCACCCGCACGGAGGAGGTCGACTGGGCGGACATCAACTTCCTCGTCAAGGGCCTCCAGAAGGCTGCCCACGAGTGGGACGGGCTCATCCTCCTCCACCTCAACCACGAGACGCTATCGCCGACCGAGTTCGGCCAGCTCTCGGAGGCCGTCGACGGGACGATGCACTTCGAGTGGGAGTCCGGCGGGTCCACGCGAGCCCGCACGCTCGTCGTCAAGCAGTTCCGCGGGGTGCTCTCCCAGATCGAGGACGAGGACATCGTCAGGTTCGAGACCGACATCGGCGACGCCGGCTTCGACATCAGCGACGTCCGGAAGATCAGGTGACGGGGAAGTCGGTCAGGTGACGAGGCGGAAGATCAGGTGACGGGAGAGCAGATCGGACGACGGGGATATCGTGAGTTGAAATCGGCCCCAAACCCTTACCTAGTAGCTACCGAATCCAGCTTGTAATGGCGAGCGAGTCGCGAGAGGACCCAGTCGTCGGCGTCGACGTTCCCGACGAACTCGACGAGTGGCTCGACGAGCAGGCCGCGACGCTCGGGCTGGACCGCGAACAGCTCGTGGCCCAGATCCTCGCTTCCTACCACGCCGCCGCGACGCTCGACGGCGACCTCGACGCGACGGAGTTGCTGGATCTGGACGCAGACGACTTCGTCGACGTGGAGAGCGCCGTCGCCGAGGCCGTCGAGCAACAGGTCGAGTCCCGGCTCGACGACGTGGTCGAATCCCACGTCGAGGCCGCACTCGACGACCGGCTTGACGACCGACTCGACGACCTGGACGCGGAGTTCCAGGCGAAAATCGACGACGTGCGCGAGCGCGTCGTTCAGGTCAAGCAGGAGACCGACGCGAAGGCGCCGAAGGCCCACACGCACGACGAACTCGCGGCCGTCGACGCCCTCGACGCCCGGGTGAACGAACTCGCGACCGACCTGGCGAGACTCCGCGAGGACGTCGACGACCGCCTCGACGACGTCGAGGACGGGATCGAGGCGCAGGCGGACGCGGCCGGTGAGCTGACCGACCGCGTCGACGACGCGGCGGAGAAACTCAACCGCGTCGCCTGGGTCGTTAGCGACCTGAAGGAGGAGACTGCCGGCCGCGACGCCCACGAGAAGGCCGTCGACCGCATCCGACGCGCCGCGGCACAGGAGGGCGTCTCGACCGCGACGTGCGAGCGCTGCGGCGAGGCCGTCCACGTCGCGCTGCTGAACGAGCCGGAGTGCCCCCACTGCCAGGCCACCGTCTCGGACGTCCGCCCGGCCGGCGGCATCCTGCGCAAGAAGGCCCGACTGGTCCCGGCCGCACAGCTCGAAGCCGGCGAGGGCCACGACGAATGACCGACGACCCGTCCGAGGGAGAGGATTCTGCCGATGCCGGTGACCCGTTCGACCGACTGGGGTACCCCGCCGACCGCGACGGCGACCCCTTCGAGCGACTCGACGACGACGTCCCCGCGGACGACGGAACTCCGGACGCTCCCGTCGACGACCCCTGGGTGCCGCCGGGCGAAGACCGCCGCGGCGAAACTACGGGCGAGGGCGGTTCCGCGACGGGCGACGACTCGTTCGAGGACACGGCGGACACCTTCGAGGAGACGGTGGACGACTTCGAGGACACGGCGGACACCTTCGAGGAGACGGTGGACGACTTCGAGGACACGGCGGACACCTTCGAGGAGACGAGCGACCCCTTCGCCAACGTCGCCACCCCGTCGGAGAGCGCGTTCGAGGGTGCCGGCAACGTGTTCGAGCACGTCGACGCGGGCGCCGTCGACCCGGACCAGGTCTGGGAGTCGATAACCGCGGAGGACGACGACGAAGCCAGCGACGACGCCGAGCCGTCGGTGCCCGACGAGGGCCGCTACAGCGACGTCTCGAAACACCGCTTTTGCGAGGGCTGCGAGCACTTCTCCCCGCCGCCGGACGTCTCCTGTGGCCACCACACCGCCGAGATCATCGAGTTCCTCGACATGGACACCGTCCGCCTGCTGGACTGCCCTGTCGTCGCCGAGAGCGACGAACTCGAACGAAGTGGATGAGGACTGGGAGTCAAAGCAATGAGGCGCATCATCGACGTGCCCAAGAGTAGTAACAACAGCCCGAAAGCCCCGGCCCGGTAGCCTCCCGCGACTCGCTGTGGTCCTCGTTCCCTCCGGTCACTCCGGTCCTTGCTTCGTCGGGGTTCGGCTACCGGGCCGCCCCTTTCATTCCCGCCCATCGGATGAACCACCGGGTGGGACTGAAAGGGGCCGGTCGCTCGTCGAGCGAGACGAAGCAAGGACCGCAGGTGAACGGAGTGAACTGAGGACCGCAGCGAGTAGCAGCCGACGAGCGTCCGGGGGCTTTCCTTTCCTGGTGGCGAGCGCAATTGAATCAGCGCGCTAACCGTCTTCGCCTCCAGAGCCGAGAGTATAACAGGGACGACGAACTAATCCCTCTCATCAATGCAGTTCTGCGACGACTGCGGATCGATGATGCACGCGGACGGCGACGTGATGGTCTGCAAGTCCTGCGGCGCGGAGGTCGCCAAGGATCAGGAGAAGGCCGACGCGTTCGTCAGCACCGAGGCCCAGTCCGGCGACGAACTCATCGAGACGGAGGAGGGCGCCAACTTCGAGGGGAAGCCGACGGCGAAGGACGTCACCTGCGACGACTGCGGCCACGGCGAGGCCTGGTACGAGATCAAACAGACCGGGTCGGCCGACGAACCGCCGACGCGCTTCTTCAAGTGCAAGGAGTGCGGCCACCGCTGGCGGGGGTACAACTGACCCCACGCACCGGTGCGGCCCCGTCGTCGTGGGGTGACTCTCGTCAAGCGAACGTGGTGTGGTGACTGCGACCGAACCCGGGGACAATGTGGGTCGGTCCGAACTACCTGCCCGGCTGCATCGGCCGGGGACCGCCACCACCGCCTGCACGCTCAGCGGGAACGGCTACCGGTGCGGTCGCGTGGGGTCCGCTCGCGGTCCCGGCCGTCGTCGTCGTCGCCAGAGTCCCGGCGGTCAGCGGTCAGTTCCTTCGGCTCGCGGCACATCCGCGCGGACATGAAGGTGTCGAAGCTGGTCCCCTCGCTGCCGCTACCGGAACCCCGACCGATCGACCCGCCGCGGGGCCCGTAGTAGACGCCGTCACACGTCTCGTTCTTCCAGAGGACCGGCTGTGCGCCGCCGGCGTCGTCGGCGTAGTCGGGGTGTTTGTACGCGTTGCTGTGGTCTTCGACGCACACCTGTCGGTCGTGCCACTCCACGTTATCCGCCTCACAGAGGTGTTTCGTGTCCGGCAGCCAGCCCAGTGCTGCCGAGGAACTCCCGTAGTTGGCCAGGTACGCGTGGAACGGGGACGAGCCGTACGGGCCGAGGCTGGGGACGTCCACGATCCCGCCGCTTCCTTCGAGGACTTCGTCGTTGACGTAGAAGCCGTTGATCACCCGGTCCGGGAGATGGAGTGCCCGGTCGTAGGTCCCGAAGCGCGTCCAGTCTGGGTCCCATCCGGTCGCGCTCGACGGGACGGCCGCGTTGGTCATCCTGATCGAAACCAGCGAACCCCCCAGGTGGGTTTCAGCCGCCTGCCGGTGTCGTTCGTAGGCCGCGGTGATCCCCTCCAGCGACAACCACCCGCCGAGCGACTGGGCGCCGACGTGGACCTCGTCGTACTGCTCGCAGACGTCGATGAGGAACCGCGCGAAGTTGGTCGACGTGTCCCACATGTTCTCGACGGCGTAGTCGAACCCGAGTTTCGACGACGCCGACTCCCACAGGAATCCGATCCGGTCGCCGGTGTTCGAGTGCCCGGCCTCGTTGACGATCGCGTCGAACGCCATGTCGGCGAACGACGCGTGCTTGTATTCCTCGATTGCGGGCGAAATAGAGCCGGTCCCGACAATCCCGCCGGCGTCCCAGCCGTGGACCCAGACGGTCGCCTTCCGGCCGCCCGGTGCAGCGCCGTTGCCTTTCCATGCGTATTCACTGGAATTGCGTTCGCCGAACGCCGACGCGTAATAGTCGGCGGGGTCGGAGACGCTGTATTCGGCGGCCGATACTTGCGTGAACGAACCGGTAGCCACGGCGGCGGTTCCCAGAGCCCTGAGGACGTCTCTGCGTCGCATCATGCTGGCCAAAAATTGACAGTTACTCGTAATCAATCTTTTGAGTATATTGACACGATTCGTGCGGGTGGCGGGCCGACGTCGTCGTCACGGTCGGCGGGGTACCCCCGACGCGCTTCTTCAAGTGTACGGAGTGCGGCCACCGCTGGCGGGGGTACAACTAGTCGAATTTTCAGCGACCTGAAGACATTTACCGGCCCCGTGACCGACTACAGCCATGCGACGACGCGCCCTCCTCGCGAGCGTCGGCGGTTCGCTCGCGGCGCTCGCCGGTTGCATCGACTCCCTGAACGATACAGGCGACCTCCCGACGGAGCAATCGCCCCGAGACGGGACGCCGTCCGAATCGCCGACGGAGACGGACGCCGCGGCGTCCGTGACCGTGTCGTCGGTCGTCCACCAGTGGGGGTACGTCGTCCCCAGTTCGCCCGATTCGATCGGCGTGATGAAGACGGACACGCGGTACGTCGTGGCCGACGTGGCCGTCGAGGACGGCCCACTCGACCGGGACACGTTCGCGTGGACCGACGGGGAAAGCGAGGTGCGGCCGACGGTCCTCGAGGAGTTCTACCGGACGGACTGGGGCGAGGACCAGTGGTACGAGGGAGGACGCGACCGTGGCTTGCTCCTGTTCGAGTTGCCCGACGACCCTGCAGCCGACGCGCCCCGGCTCGAGTGGCCCGGCGGCGGGTGGGACGCCGACGAGTCCCTGGTTGGACAGCTTTCGGCGCCGCGACCGACGATGAACGCGTCGCTGTCCCTGCGGGACGCGACAGATGGGTCGACCGAACGGACGGTCGAGATCGCAGTGACGAACGAGAGCGACCACGAAGGGCGCTACCTCGGCGCTCTCAATCGGGTCGGCCCGATGATCGCCTACACGCCCGTCGCGCGCGTCACGGGGCTGGTCGGGGCCGGCGAGACGGAGACGCTGACAGTCGCCGACGACTGGATGGAGTACACGGTGAGCGAGGACGGCGACGGGTCGGCGAGTGTCACCTACCACCTCGACGACGCCGACGGGGGCGACACGCTGGAAATTGACGTCAGCGAGTGAACCGCAGAAGTGGCTCGAACGCGAGTGCGCGCATGGAGAAAATCAGTCCGACCGGGGTCAGTACAGCAGGACCCAGGCCACGATCACGACGAGAGCGCCCAGCGCGGTCGAGCCCACGGCGTGGGTCCGCAACTCGTCGAGCAGGTCGTGGGAGTGCTCGTGGAGCGAGCAGACCTCGTCGATCTCGCTGCCGGCCTCGCAGTTGGGAAGGAAGTCCATCGCGACGTGGAGGAAGATACCGGCGGCGAAGCCGAAGACGACGGCGTTGATGGCCGGTGCCTCGGGGATGGGGAGGACGGCCGTCGGAATCGCCGTGATGCCGACGCCGGCGGCGGGCAACAGCAGCGCCGTCGCGGACTTGCCGCGGCGGGAGAGTCGACGGGCGGCGGCGTAGCCCGCGGGGCCCTTGTGCGAGACGATAGCGAGGCCGAGCAACAGGCCGAGTGTCGGCATCGAGCCGTAGACCAGGCCGATGATGAGCCCCGCCGAGAGGGCGTGGGCGGCGATTTCCGCCGTCGAGACGTCGAAGGAGACGTCGAGGTGCGTGAGTCGGTGGCCGATCGTGTGGGAGCTGTAGCCGACGGCGACGCCCGCGGCGATGCCGATACCGCCGAGCTGCGGTGCGCCCGCGGCCGTCCCGATGCCGATGGCCTGCGGGACCAGGAACATCGCCGCGCTGGTGATCATCGCACCGCTCGCGAGTCCGTAACCCCAGACGAGCCGGTATGGATTGGTCTCGTTCGCGCGGGCGCCGAGCCACGCACCGAGTACCATCGCGACGAAGGCGACCCATCCGATGACCAGTACTTTCTCGGCCCCACCGCTGACCGCGAACGCCGAGAGCGCGACGAGCAGGACGGTGCCGACGACCCCGAGCGTGGAGACGCGCCCGGACGAGTCGTTAGTATCGAACCACTGCATACTACCCATTCGTTAATAACTCTGTTACCGCATTTAATAAGAGTGTCGGTCGGGTGTTGGGCGCCCCGAAGACGCACGGTTCAGTGGAAATTCGACGCCGTCGGGGCTCGTCTGATAGTGGTGGTTGTAAGATAGTGGTGGTTGTAACTTTTTACGGGCGTCCACGCGAACGGAGTGAGCGTGGGCTCGACGGACGAGCAGCGCAAGTCCGTCGGCGTTCGACGGTACCGGCCACGTCGAACCCGGTACGGGCTTACAACCACCACTATGAACCACCGGCGAATACCGTACGGGCCGTCAGGGACTTCCCCCGGTATCGTCAACGGCAACCGATGACAGCACTCTTCTCGCCGCTGGAACTGCGCGAGACGACGATCCCGAACCGCGTGATGGTCTCCCCGATGTGCCAGTACTCCTGCGAGGACCGCGACGGCCTGGCGACGGACTGGCACCACGTCCACCTCGGGTCACGGGCGGTCGGCGGCGCCGGCCTCGTGATGAGCGAGGCGACGGCAGTCGAACCGCGTGGTCGCATCACGCCAGAGGACCTGGGCATCTGGAGCGACGACCACGCCGACGCGCTGACGAAGACGACCGACTTCATCCGTGAGCAGGGGAGCGTCCCGGCCATCCAGCTCGCCCACGCCGGCCGCAAGGCGTCGAAGACCCGACCGTGGGAGGACAGCGAACCGGTCGACCCCGACGAGGGCGGCTGGGACGTCCTGTCGCCGAGCGGGAACCCCTGGCCCTACGAGGACGAACCGCCAGCCACGCGAGCGATGGACCAGGAGGACGTCGAATCGGTCGTCGACTCCTTCCGCGCCGCGGCCGAGCGGGCCCTCGACGCCGGCTTCGAAGTAGCCGAAGTGCACGCCGCCCACGGCTACCTCCTCCACGAGTTCCTCTCGCCGGTGACCAACCACCGGGAGGACGACTACGGGGGCGACTTCGAGGGCCGGATCAGATTGGCCCGCGAAGCCACAGCGGCTGTCAGGGACGTCTGGCCCGACGAGAAGCCCGTCTTCGTCCGCATCTCCGCGACCGACTGGCTCGACGAGCGCGACTCATGGACCGTCGACCAGTCGGTCCGCCTCGCCGACCGACTACACGACGCGGGCGCGGACCTGATCGACGTGAGCAGCGGCGGCATCGTCCCGGATTCCTTCCCGGCGTACGCCGGTCCGAACTACCAGCTCCGACTCGCCGAACGGGTCCGCGAGGAGAGCGAGTCCGATATCGCCGTCGGCGCCGTCGGCGGCATCACGACGGCCGAACAGGCCGAGGCCGTCGTTGCCAACGGCCGCGCGGACCTGGCCATCGTGGGTCGAGAACACCTGCGCGACCCCTACTTTGCGCTGCACGCCGCCGAGAAACTCGGTGCGACGGACGAGATAGAAGGGCCGGTCCAGTACAGGCGCGCAGTCGGGTTCTAAGCCGCACGAACCGCACCCCTGCCGACCCCCTCGCGACCCACGGCCGATACCCGAACTGTTTTGCGGGGAATGTGTGTAGTCGAGTACATGACACGCGACGAACTCGCGACAGCGAGCGACCTGCTCGAATCGGCCGCCGACAGCACCGACGACGCCGACGACGCCGAGCGTCTGGCGAGCCTCTCGGATCAGCTCTCGGACCTCGCCGACGCCGACAGAGGGCCGGACCACGGCCGCCTCGCCCGCATCGAGAACGCGCTCAACGACCTGGAGGGGAGCGCCGGCGACGACGCCGCCGAGACGATAGCCGACGCTCACGAGCACGTCACGGAGTACCGTTCGGGCGTCGAAGGCGTCTGAGGAGACGGCCATAAAAACGAAGATAGGGGTCGGGGATCGGTCGACGCTTATCGCAGCCGTTTGACGATCCGGAACGCGACGGACGCCGCGACGCCGATACCGGGAATCTTCGACGAGAGCGCCGCCGCGGCGAGCAGGACGACGCCGCCGAGGCGGTTACCCCGGGCGAACGCCACCGCCGCGTCGACGAGCGTCGAGACGATGCCGAGCTTCGTGAACGTCCCCGCGTTTGCAGTTGCCATGTTGCAACCCCGGTAGGGGCCGGACCGTCATACTCCATCTGCTTGCACATTCCGGTCGCGCGATCGGTTCGCCTGCCGACTGCCGCGCTCAGTCCTCGTCGAGCAGACTCTCCGCCAGAATCGGCACGAACGTCCCAGATCCACCTTTTTCCGCTTCGGGTCCGCTCCGCGGACCACTCGCGCAAAAACGTGGGCGAAAAAGCGCGACTCGCTGCGCTCGTCGCGTTCCTGCTCGCGGCCCCGTCCGTCGCCGCTGTGCTGTCCGGCAGCCCGCCCTGCGGGCGCGCCGCCCTACTCCTCCAGTAGACTCTCCGCCAGAATCGGCACGAACGTGCCGATGTCGGTGACCATCCCGACCGCCTGCGCGGAGCCGCGGTCTAGCAGCTGGGTCACGGTCGCGGGGTTGATGTCGACGCAGACGACCCGAGTGGTCGAGGGAAGACAGTTCCCCACGGCGACGGAGTGTAGCAGGGTCGAGAGCATGAGCACCATGTCTGCCTCGTGGGCCTGCTCGCGGATGGCGTCCTGGGCCTCGACGGCGTCGGTGATAGTGTCCGGTAGCGGGCCGTCGTCGCGGATGGACCCGGCCAGTACGAATGGGACGTCGTTGGTGACGCACTCGTACATCACGCCGGACTCGATGAGGCCGTCGTCGACGGCGGGTTCGATGCCGCCGGCGCGGATGATCTCCGAGATGGTGTAGATGTGGTGTTTGTGGCCCTTCCGGGGGTGGTCGAGGCTCTCGGTGTCCATCCCGAGCGAGGTGCCGTAGAGGTCGCGCTCGAGGTCGTGGACGGCGAATCCGTTGCCCGCCGAGAGCATGTCGACGAACCCCTCGTCGACGAGGCGGGCCAGGTCCTCGCGCGCGCCGGAGTGGATGAGCGCGGGGCCGCAGACGGCCAGGACCTTGCCGCCCTCCTGTTTGGTCTCCTCGATGGCGTCGGCGATCTGGTGGATGGTCGAGACCGACGGGCGCTCCGAGGAGACGCCGCCCTGCATGAAGCCGAAGGCGCCCTCCTTGTCGCGGGGGCGCTCGGGCGGTTCGACCTTGATGCCGGTCTCGCCGGTGACGATCAGGTCGCCCTCCTCGACGGCGTTGAGGACCTTGGTGTACGCGGTGGGATTCTCCCCATCCTCGACGACGACGGCGCAGTCCATCTCCACCTTCTCGACTTCGACCCATTCGCCCTCGTAGCGAATGAACGTCGGGTGATTCGTCGTCGAGTAGAAGCCGGTCGGGACGACCTGGTCGCCCGGTGCGGGCGTCAGTTTGGCGTCCTTGGGATCGGCCGGGTTCGCGCCGTTCTGGTGGAGTTCGTGGACGATGGACTGGAGCTGTTCCTCGTCGTCGGCCTCGACGAGGAGTCGCGCGTAGGAGGACTCGGTCTTGTGGCGGCCGATGTCGAACTCCTCGACGGAGAAGGAGCCGCCCATGTCCATGACGATACCGAAGGCGGCCTGCATCATCCCCGAGTCGATGATGTGGCCCTCCAGTTCGATCTCGCGAGAGACGGTCATGGTGGGAAAGTAGGGGAGCGGCGTCAAGACCGTTTTGGAGCGGGAAGCGCCGCCGGGTCGAGACGCTTTGGCTGGATCGTCCGCCGGGACGTCGGCGTCGTGCCGTCACATCTATCCGCGCGAACGCCGACCGATCCGTATACGGCCCCAAACAGTTGGGACCAACAGCTTTCACGAATGGCCCAGACTTCGGACGCAATGGCCGACGGCGGCGACGGCGAGGAGCCGGTGTACTACGTCATCAGCGACCTGCACATCGGCGGCGACGAGCAACTCGAACACGTCGAGTTCCTCGAGGAGTTGCTGGAGTTGCTGGAGCGTCTCGAGACGACCGACGAGAACGCCGAACTGATCGTCAACGGCGACGCGTTCGGGCTCTGGGAGTTCACCGCCATCGACGGCCCGGCGAAGTTCGACGTCCTCGTCGACCGGTACCCCGAGCTGTTCGACCAGCTCCGCGCCACCGGCGAGTCGATCCCCATCACGTTGCTCCCTGGCAACCACGACCACGAACTGGCCGCCCACGACGAGTACGTCGAGCGGTTCGCCGCGTACAACGTGGACCTCGTGCAGGTCCAGTCGATGACCCGGCCCGTCGGTGACCAGGTCATCCACTTCGAACACGGCCACCAGCAGGACCCCAACAACGAGATCGAAGACTGGGGCAGTCCCCACGCGACACCGCTGGGGTACTACTACAACACGCTGGTGACGAGCAGGGCCGGCCAGCTCTCCGACCGCGGCCGGTACAACTGGCTGAAGGACGTCCAGGCCGTCACGCCGACCGAGCGGATGCCCGCCTGGCTGCTCTCGAAGTACTTCTACCGCGAGATGAACCCGTTCCTGCGGTACGCGCTGGTGCCGTTCCTGCTCCTGTTCAATATCAGCGCGTTGCTGGCGGTGCTGGCGGGACTCGACCTGGCTGGCGTCTGGTCGATGCCGGTCGACCAGGCCGAGGCGTTCCTCGGCCAGTTCGGGATGGCCGGCACCGCCCTCTGGTTCCTGCTCTCGGTCAACGTGGCCGTCGCGGGGCTGCTAGTGCTCGTCGGCATCCCCCTGTATCTCATCCGGCGGGACGCCCGCAAGACCATCCAGCGCTTCGGCGTCTTCGAGACGGCGCTGACCGTCGACGCCGAGGCACCCTACGCGGAGCGGGTCCGCGACATCGCCGACGAGCGCCCGGAGACCGCCGTCTACTGTTACGGGCACACCCACCGACCGAACGTCCAGACCGTCGACGGACGCCTGCTGGTCAACACTGGGACGTGGCTGAAGCGACTCCACCGCCGCGACGGCATCATCGGCGTCCTCCCGCCGGTCTTCTACCCGTCCTACCAGCTCTGTGCCGTCCGTATCGCGGCCGAACCGGAGGGCGTGGCCGTCGAGTACGAGGAGATCACGAAGCCGAGCCCCGGCGCCGAGGAACTCACCCTCACCGAACGGCTCCTCACGCTGGGTCGCGAGCCGGACCCGGACCTCCCGGACCGGTCCGTCGTCGAGCGAGAGGTTCGGACCCCGACGTCGGCGCCCAGGGCGGCGGACGGATCTGGCGATGGGGAACGCGAGTAGCGGCTAGCCGGATCGATAGCGAACAGACGACTGACTGCGTCCTGTGGAGTGAAACGACACAGGGCTCGGAAGACGAACGAAGTGAGTCTTCCGGCGGACGCGAAGCGGGTCGTCGCACACCCGCGGACCGCTTCGCGGTGCTTTCTCAGGGCATACGCACCGCTGGTCCCGTCTTTACTGATAAACTGCCGGGCGGAGAGAGGGGGCTGGCCGTCTCTCAGGCCAGGTCAGTCCGGCAGCGGACGCGCCAGTCGCAGTCGGTGCTGGCGGCCAGTCGGTCGTAGAACCGGCGCAGGCCGGCCGACTCCGTCGCCGGGAGCACGTGCAACCAGACAGAGCCGTCGCGGATAGAGACACGGAACACGTCGGCCGTCTCGTCGTCGCGGACGAGCCACAGCGCCATCGGCAACTCCAGGAAGTCGCCCGACCGGTAGGGACCGTCGGCGAGGACCGTCTCGACGAGCGACTCCAGGTCGGGACCGGTGAGGTCACTCTCCGGCGTCAGGCGGAAGACGGTCTCGCCCTCGTATTCGAGCGCCCCGCGCCTGGGGAAGTGGCGTTCCGGGTGGGCCGGGATGGTGAACGACGGCTCCGACGACATTGGCTACGAGCGGATTCGTCGCCATCGGATTTAAACTCGCGGTCGGTCAGGACCGCCAGGCAACGACCCAGTAGGAGCCGAACGCGAGGACGAGGAGACCCAGTCCGGACAGGATCATCCAGTCGAGGACCTGGAGTAACGGCGCGAAGATGGCCGGACCAGTCCCGATCGCACCTCGGATCGAAAGGGGGACGGCGACCGTGCCTGCGACGAATGCCGTGGTACCCACGGCGTAGCAGGCGCGAAACGCGCGGTAAGACCGGACCGTCTTTGGCCCGTCGTACCCCCACTCGAGCAGCCAGTAGATCGCGACGACCGGTGCCGTGACGAGGACGAGGCCAAGGCCGATGACGCCCAGAACCGCGATTTGCATGGGGGTTCGATTCCGTCGGACGGTCAAAAGTACCGGGGTCACTGGTCCGGCTGCACGGTCGTCTGACCGGCACGTCCGGCCGGTTCTCGCAGTCAGCGGCGGCTCGGCGTAGCGAAACGAGAACGGGAACGGGAAAGGGACTCGCTGACAGACCAGGGCGACGACGTCACCGCGGAGCGACGCTCACTCCGACGGGTTGTTACCGCGCTGGAAGAGGTGGAGCATCTGCCACATCGCTTCCTCCGTGTCCTGGCCGTCGGTCGCGTCTTCGATCTGTCGGTACAGGCTGTCGGACACCGATATCTGCGGCATCACCGATACCTTGTCGCTCGGACCCCATAAATCTCTGCGGACTCGGAATCGAGTTAATCGTATGTAGAAGCGGTCTACGGCCGGTTTTCGAACGTTTCGAAATTGGTGTTTCGGCCGGATCAGGGCCTGTCACGGGCTGGGTCAGTTCGTCGTCGTGATCTCGACCACGTCGCGGTGGTCGAGCACCGCGTCGGCGGCCACCTGCCGTCGCGACCGGACGTCGTGGGCGTGGAGGAAGCCGTCGCCGATGTCGGTGTGGAGGAAGTACGCGAAGTCTTCCGCCGTGGACCCGCCCTCGAGGACGAAGCAGTCCTGGAGGAAGGTACCGTCGTCTTTCGGTTTTCGCGCGCCGGGGAAGACGGCGATGGCGTCGAGTTCGTCGAACAGCGCCGTCTCGATGACCTGCTGGACGCCGGTGCCGTCGAACTCGTCGACGAACTCGCGGACCTGTTCGAGGCCGGCGGCCTTCTCCTCGGGGATGTCCGCCGTCACCTCGAAGTCGTCGTCGCCCGGCCGGTAGTCGAGCACGTCCTGCTCGTCGCCGTTCTTGAGCGCCTTCTCGGCGTGGGCGCTCACCGGGACGACCGTCAGGTGGTCGTACTCCGGGTCGCTGGTGATTGCCTCGTGGTTTGCCCTGGCTTCCGGGGTGTCCATCTTGTTCGCCGCGACGACCATCGGCTTGGTGCGCTTGCGGATCTCGCGGGCCAGCGCCTCCTTGTCCGCGTCGTCCCACTCGTCGGGGTCGAGTTCGAGGTCCAGCGAGAGGATGACCTGTTTGATCTCGTCCTCGTTCGTCCGGAAGGCGCTCATCTGGGTGGCCAGGTCCTCCTCGATGGCCTTCTCCTCGCCCTCGTAGCCCGACCGGTAGCGCTCGATCCCCTTCTCCAGGACGTCGAGGTACCACATGTCGAGTTCGTTCTCCAGGAAGTCGACGTCCTCGCGCGGGTCGTGGCCCTCGGTGGCCTCGCCCTCGATGTCCGTCGTGCCCGAGAAGTCGACGACGTGAACCAGCACGTCGGCCTCGTTCAGGTCGGTGAGGAACTGGTTGCCCAGGCCGCGGCCCTCGTGTGCGCCAGGGACGAGGCCTGCGACGTCGACCAGGCGGACCGGGACGAATCGGACGCCGTCGTCGCAGTAGCCCGTGTTGGGCGTGCACTCGTGGTCGAACTCCGGGGCGGCGCAGTCGACGCGGACGTACGCCTCGCCGACGCTCGGATCGATAGTCGTGAAGGGATAAGCCCCCTCCGGGACGTCGTTCATCGTGGCGGCGTTGAAGAGGGTGGATTTCCCCACCGAAGGCTTGCCGACGAGCCCGATGTCGAAACTCATTGGCACCTCTCGGGGGATCGCGGGCTTAAACGCTGTCAAAGCGACCGGGAGCGCCTGAGAGTGACACACGCACGCCAGACGCCCCACGCTGGCGGCAGTCCCGCGGCCGACGCACCGTTCTCTCTGCTGATAGTTGGGCGTCAAGGCTAAGTCGGCCGGTACGTGAGTGATAGCAAATCCGTATGCCGTCTGTGACTCTGAGCACTTCACCGACCGACAGATCGCGCGTCCGACAGCCCCGGCCCGGCGAGGTGTCGTCGTGAGCCTGGCGCGCAGACTCGCCGTCGTCCTCGTCGCGCTCCTGCTCACCACCACGCTGGTGACGGCCAACGTCGTCGCCGCGGCCCACCTCACCGTGCTGGACCCAGCGTTCGTCACGACCAGCATGGAGGAAGAGGGTGGCTACGCCTTCGTCGAGACCGCCGTCGAGGACGCGGCCCTGGGCGCCGCGCCGGCCAGTGCGACCGGGCCCGTCAACACCAGCGAACTGCTGGCCGACGCCGTCTCGGAAGAGTACGTCGCCGCCCAGACCGACGCCAACGTCGAGCGGGCCTACGCCTACCTCCACGGGGACAGCGAGACGCTGAACCTCTCCATCGCGACCGGACCGATCCGGGAGAACCTCTCGGCGGGCGTCGAGCGCGAACTCCGGAACGCCTCGCTCGCGGACCTTCTCCGCCAGAGCGACGCCGAACTCGACGGCCCCATCAACGCCTCGACGCTGGAGCGCCTGACCGCCAACGAGAGCGGTTACGAGGCCACGAAGGCCGAGTTCAGGGAAACGGTCCGCGAGCGCGTCCTCGACGAGGCGGTCGACCGCGGCTTCGAGCGGGCGAGCAACGACGAACTGCTCGGCCTCGTCGTCGAGGACTACGACCCCCGCGACTACACCGAGGCAGAGAAAGAACGGATGGTCGCCGAGCGGGAACCCGAAATCCGTGTCGCGCTCCGGGACTACATCGAGCGCGAGCGCGGCGACGACATCGACGACGCCGTCGAGGACCAGATCGTCATCGTCCGCGAGCAGGGGACGACCGACCCCGCCGAGGCCGAGACGGAGCTAGAGGCCGCCACCGCGTCGATCCAGAACAGCGTCGTCCACGGCCTCACGACGAACGAGTCCTACCAGTCCTTCCAATCGAACCTGTCGGAAGACCGGGCCGAACTCGCCGCCGTCGCGGCCGCGGAAGCCGACGCCCGCCTCGCCTCGGAGATGCCCGACCGCGTGGACCTGACCGAGAACGTGAGCGGCGCGGGCGAGCAGGGCTTCGAACAGGCCCGCACCGGCGTCCAGTGGCTCGACCGACTCGCGTTCGTCCTCCCCGTCGTCGGGCTCTCACTCGTCGGCCTGCTCTACGCCCTCCGGCGCTCCGTCGCCGCCGTCGCCTCGGACACCGGCCTCAGCTTGCTGGCCGCCGGCGTGCCGACGGTCGTCGGCGTCGAACTCGCCCGGTCACGGCTCCAGTCGATGGCCACCGACGCCCCCGCCGAACAGCAGCAGGCGATGGACGTGCTGGTCGGCATCGCCGGGCGCGTTATCGGGACGGTCGGTGACGTCGCTATCGTGCTCTCGGTGGCCGGCGTCGTTCTGGTCGCCGGTTCGCTGGCCGTTCGTTACGGCGCGGTCGACGTGCTCCGGGAAAAGCTGGGGGACGGCAGCGACGACCGCGGCATGCTCTGAGGACGGACTATCAGCAACCGCTGGTCTATCCCTGCGATTCGACTCGCTCACGGGTCAGGTTGTTCCCCGCTCGCGGATTCGTCGGCCCCTCGTTTCACTCACGGGTCACTTCGTTCCCCGTTCGTCGACCGCGGCCCTTCGCTGTGCTCAGGCCCGCTCACTCGGCGCCGACCCTCTCTCTCGCTGCCGCGACGACAAGCGGCAGCGTGATGGTCGCGTCGGCGTAGACGGATGCGTTGCGGGCTGCCTTCTCCAGTTTCCCCCACGACCGGGCCTCTTCCAGCGTCGCTCCGGAGAGCCCACCGGTCTGGGGCGTGTCCATCGTCAACTGGACGGCGTAGTCGTAGGCGTCCGGCGAGACGAGCATCGTCTGGAGGACGTAGTTCTTCGGGACGCCGCCGCCGACGACGAACGCGGCCGTCTGCTCGGCCTCGGCCGCGATATCGGACAGCGGCGTCATGTCGGCCAGCGCGTCGAGCGTGAAGTCGGTGACCTGGGACTGCATCCACGCCTGGATGCCCAGCACCGAGTCCTGGACCGCCGGGCAGTGAATCGGGACGTCGTGTTCGTACGCCGTCGCGGCGACGCCCTGGTGTTCGTCGACGTCCTCGGCGTCGTTGACCTCCGCGTTTGCCCGCCCGAGTTCCTCGGTGAGCCGCTGGATGGAGACCGCGCCCTCGTCCTGGGACTCCGCCTGGAGGGCCGGGAAGACCTCGCTCCGGAGGTGGTTCTCGAACAGCGCGAAGTGCTCCTGGGGCAGGTAGACGTTGTAGATGCGGTCGACGCCCTCGTCGCGCAGTCGCTCGTCGTGTTCCCGCTCGGTCTTGCCCGCCTCGTGGACCGCGCCGTGGTGGTGCTTGCCGCCGATGGCCTCGATGGCGTCGTGGGTCAGGTTCGCCCCCGTCGTCACGAGCACGTCGACGTGCCCGTCGGCGATGAGGTCCGCGACGATCTGACGCATCCCGGTGGGCACCATCGCCCCCGCGAGGCCGAGGAACGTCGTCACGTCGTCGTCGAACATCTCGGCCGTGATGTCGACGGCCTCGTGCAGGTTTGCGGCGCCGATGCCCGCCTTCCCGTACTCGTCGGCGAGTTCGCCCACAGTCATGCCCGCGCTGACCTGCGCGTGCCCGATTGGGTCGTGGTGGAACGTCTCCCGCGGCGTCTCCTCCTCGTGGTCGTCGGTCATACTCGTACTCGCCCCGGGAGCGATTTCAACGACGTGGTTCTCATCTTGACTCGGTTGGTTCATCCGACTGTGTAACGAGTGGGTGGTTCTCAGTTCAGCTAGTGAAACGGATCCCAACAGCAACAACCAGAAAGCCCTCGGCGTGGTCCGGTCCCGGGGCTTGCTGCGCTCCTCGCTTCGCTCCGGTGCTTGCTGCGCCCGGGTTCCCGGACCACGCCTCGCCCTTTCAGTCCACCAGGCACCGCAGCCCTGCCCTTCCCCGGGTCGCGCGATGAAACGCGCTCCCGGCCGACCGCCGTGCAGTTGCTGAAGGAAGCGTGATTCGCGCCGGACGGCGCGAATCCGGGGAGGGGTGGTGGAGACATTCGCGAGCGCGTGCTGAACGAAGTGAAGCCGCGCGAGCAACCCTGTCCCTGGAGGACTGAAAGGGCGAGGCAGGCTCGCGCCGAAGGGCAGACGCTCAGCGGGCCCTACCCGAACGGAAGTGAGGGTATCCCGCTGAGCGACCGCGAGCGTGCCGAGGGCTTTCGACGTCTTGCTGCCTTCAATTGTGGCCAGAACTCGAACATATCACCCTGATCTGGTCTCATGGAAGTCCACGGTGTTCGATATCGGGAGCTATATCAGCGTGAGCGGGTGTCATTCGACAACGCAAGTGAGTCAGTCGCAACACAGAGTGGTGCAGCGAGAGCGGTATCAACGAGCCCACATGCCGGACGCGACTCCAGCATGCTAGCGGCGATACGCTCCAGGGCCGGTGGGTTCGAGCCGCTCGTCCTGGCCGCGCTCGTCTGGTTCCTCGGGAAGTTCCTGCGCTACGCGTTCCCGCCGCTGTTCGGCACGCTCGGGGAGACCTACGGCGTCTCGCGGACGGTGCTCGGGACGGCGTTCACCGGGTTCATGCTGGTCTACGCGGCGGCCCAGTTCCCCTCCGGGCTGCTGGCCGACCGGCGGGGATCTGTACGGGTTCTGGTCGGTGGGTCGCTGGTCACCGCCGCGGGCGCGCTGGTGCTGGTCGTCGACTCGCCCTTCGCGGTGCTTGCTGGCGGGATGCTCCTGATCGGGGCGGGGACGGGCGCCTACAAGACCGTCGGCGTGCGTCTCCTGTCGCGGACCTATCCGGCGCAGACGGGCCGCGTGCTCGGCGTGTTCGACACGTTCGGGACGTTCGGCGGCGTCGCGGCGCCGGCGGCGGTGGTGGTCGTCGCCGCACTCCCGCCGATCCTCGGGGCGCCCTGGCGGACGCTGTTCCTCGCGGGCGGGCTCGCGAGCGCGGGGCTGGCGGTCGCCGTCGCCGTTCGGGTCCCGCGGTATCTCTCCCCCGACGCGACCGGGGACGAGCGATACGCGACCGGTTCGGAGGCGACAGCGAGGCCAGCGGACGGCGACGGCTCCGAAACCACGTCCTTCCGGACGTACGTCTCGCTGTTCCGGAAACCGCGGTTCAGCGCCTTCGTCGCGGTGACACTCCTCTTCTCGTTCGCCTACAACGGCGCGGTCGCCTTCCTGCCGCTGTATCTGGCCAGCGAGACGGCCCTCTCGGTGGCGCTCTCGAACCTGCTGTTCAGCGCGCTGTTCGTCGTCAGCCTGATCCAGCTGGTGACCGGCGAGGTGAGCGACCGGGTGGGGACGCTCCCGGTCATCGTCCTCACCATCAGCGTCGCGACGGCGGGCATGGTCGCGATTCTGGCGCTCTCGGCGACCGGTGGCCCGCTGGTCCTCGGTGCGGCCGTCGTCGCCCTCGGTCTGGGCGCCCACGGCTACCGGCCGGTGAGGGGCGCCTACCTGATGGCGGTCATCCCCGACGCCATCAGCGGCGGGAGCTTCGGCGTCGTCCGGACGCTGCTGATGGGTGCCGGCGCCGTCTCTCCGGCCGTCGTCGGCTACCTCTCGGAGTCGGTCGGGTTCCGGGTCGCGTTCGGACTGCTCGCGGCGTCGCTCGGGACCGCCGCGGCGCTGTCGATGGTGCTCTGGATAGCAGAGCGCTAGTCGGCACAGCCAGGCGACGCAGAACGCGTCGCGAACCGACCTACCGACCCGTGGTCTCTGGGCAATAGCGGCGGCGCACGTATCGCTCAGCGAGTGAACTGACCGAAGCCTGTCAATTGCGATGCGCGAGATTTTGAGGCCGTATGCATCGTGAGTCTCTCGCGTTCTCTCCCCGGTTTCGCTTCATCAGCAATCCGGGAGAGAGTTCACTCCCGTCCGGCAGACCGATCGCGAACCAGACGGCTCGCGCTACCGCCAGTGTTCGGTCGGCCGCGGTTTCACGGATGGCCATCGACGCGGGCTGCGTTCGCGTCGTACTCCACCACACCGAAACGGGCCATCTTCGGAAGGTGAATGTGGTGGAGTGTGGATGCGACCTGCGTGACGACCGCGTCGGGGACGTCGTCCGCGTCGGTTTCTCGAGTGGCGACCGCCGCCGCCAGGGCCTCGATATCGATCGGGGTCGTCCGTTCGGCGAGCACCTCGAGCGTCGTTCTCCGCCTATCTGACGAGAGTATCTGGTGGTACTCGCTGTCACTCAAATGATCGACTCTCTCGCAAGCGCTCGTCCCTCGCTGTGTACACTGTCTCATAGTTGCGCTCTCCTCTCCAGCCGGCTTCGGCCGGTATACCTCCCATTCGGAGCCCGTCACCCGTAACGCCAGAGCATAAGTGATTAGGTAGGTGCCGGGATCACGCCCGACTCAGACGCGTACCACTTCGGTTTCTTTCCGAACCCTTCGATCCGAAATACCTGGCACGTTCGGCCACGTTTACTGGACAGACACCCTCCATCGGCGGAGGGTTGATAGGGACAAGCCACGAGAGCATACGGTAATGGCCAGTAGCGCGTTGACGCAAGCGCTTCGGGAAACCCTCGCGCTCTTCGAGGAAGCCGGAGCCCCACGGACGACGACCGAGGTAGCAGAACGCCTCGACCTCGGCCGACGGAGCACGTACGAGCGTCTGGAGCGTCTCGTCGACGAAGGCCGACTCGATACCAAGAAAGTCGGCGGGAACGGACGCGTCTGGTGGCGACCGCGTCACGACCGCGACGCCGCCACGCCCGACTGGGAGGGGGCAGCCGAGTCGCTAATCGACGACGTCCTCGACGACGCCGAAGTCGGTGTGTTCGTCCTCGACTCGGAGTTCGAGGTTGCGTGGATCAACGAGGCCACCGAACGGTACTTCGGCTTCGAACGCGAGCGGGTGCTCGGCCGGGACAAACGGAGACTCGTCGACGAGTCCATCGCATCCGTCGTCGAGGATTCGTCGACGTTTGCCGACACCGTCCTGTCGACGTACGACGACAACACGTCCACCGAACGCTTCGAGTGTCACGTGACTCCTGGTGACGGACGCGACGAGCGATGGCTCGAACACCTGAGCGAGCCGATCGACTCGGGTGCATACGCCGGCGGCCGGGTCGAACTCTACTACGACGTGACCGACCGCAAACGGGAGGAGAACGCCCACCGGACCGACCGCAATCAGTTCGAATCACTGGTCGACGCGGTCGATGAGTACGCCATCTTCCTGCTCGACCCCGACGGCCGCGTGCAGACGTGGAATCCCGGCGCGGCACGCATCGAGGGGTACGACGCCGACGAGATCGTCGGCGAGCACATTAGGACGTTCTACACCGACGAGAACCGGGCTGCGGGCGTCCCGGCCGACAACCTGGCGAAAGCGACCAGGGAGGGGAGGATCGAAGCCGAAGGGTGGCGCCTTCGCGCCGACGGATCGCGATTCTGGGCGAACGTCACGCTCACGGCGATCCGAGACGACGACGGGGCTCTCGACGGATACGCGAAGGTCATCCGCGACATGACAGACCGCCGGGAGCAGGAGCGACAGCTGCGACGCGAGCGAGACCTCACGGACCGGATCCTCGACACGAGTCCGGTGGGTATCGTAGTCCTCGACAGCGACGGCGATCACGTCCGAATCAACGAACGTGCGAAGGACGTCCTCGACATACCGGACGACGAGGCCGAGTCGTATTCACCCAGCCAGCGGACGGTCTACGACGCAGACGGGAACGTCGTTGCGCCCGAGGAGCATCCTGCCGCCCGGGTGTTAGAGAGTGGCGAACCCGTCTTCGACTGGGAAGCGAAGGTCGAACTCCCGGACGGGAGGCACCGGTGGCTGTCCGTGAACGCGGCGCCGGTGTTCGATGCCGACGGAGCGATAGAACGCGTCGTCACCACCGGTGAGGACGTCACGCGGCTCAAATCACAGGCCCAGCGACTCGAACGCCAGCGCGACGACCTCGAGAGCGAACTCGAAACCGTCTTCGAGCGCGTCGACGACGGATTCTTCGCGCTCGACGACGACCTCCGGTTCACGTACGTCAACGAGCGGGCGGGCGAGTTCCTGGAGCGGACGCCCGCCGAACTCCGGGGGACGTACATCTGGGACGCGTTCGAACGGGGACCGAAAGCGGCGGCCGCCTTCGAGACGGCCCTCGAGACACAGCAGTCCGCCACGTTCGAGGAGTTCTACGAGCCCATCGACACGTGGTTCGAAAACCACGTGTATCCCTCCGAGGAGGGGCTGTCGGTCTACTTCCGTGACGTGAGCGAGCGGAAGAAGCGCGAACCTGGACTCCAGCGCTACGAGGCGATCGTCGAGACGATGCGGGACGGAATCTACGTCGTGGACGAGGACGGCTTCTTCACGCAGGTCAACGACGCGTACCTGTCGATGACCGGGTACGGACGGGCGGAACTCGTCGGCGAACACGTGTCGACCATCGTCGACGAGGAGACGCTCGAGCGAGCGGCGGATTTCGAGTCGGAACTGGTGGACGGTGACCGGACGACCGCGTCGCTGGAGGCAGAACTCACCAGACCGAACGGGGAAACCTGGACCGGCGAGGCGACGTTCTCGGTGATGGACTCCGACGGCGACTCGGAGCGAATCGGCGTCGTTCGCGACGTGACCGAGCGCGTGGAACGCGAACGCACGCTCGAGGAGTACCGACGGTGGAACCAGACGTTAGTCGAGAACTTCCCGGCCGGCGCGGTCGCGCTCGTCGACGAAGACCTCCGCTACGTCACCTTCGGGGGAACACCGGAGGGCGACGCCGACGTCTCGAGAGACGAACTCGAGGGGAGTCCGGTCCGAGAGGGACTCCCACCCCAGGTCGCGGCGGTCGTCGTCCCGCGCTACGAGGCCGCCCTCGAAGGCGAAGCCAGCAAGTTCGAGGAAGCTATCGACGGCAGGATCTACGAGTTCCACTTCGTCCCGGTCCGCGACGACGACGGCGACGTCTTCGCCGTCACTGCGATGTCCCGGGACGTCACCGACCGCAAAGAACGGGAGCGATATCTGGAAGACGCCAAGTCGCAACTGGAAGCCGCGACCGAGGCCGGCGCCGTCGGCACGTTCGAGTGGCACGTTCGGGACGACAAGATGGTCGCGGGCCCGTCGCTCGCCGACACGTTCGGCGTCGACCGGGACGCCGCCCGTGACGGCGTCTCTCTCGATCGGTTCGTCGAAGCGATCCACGAGGACGACCGCGAGCGGGTCGAACGGTCCATCGAGGCCGCCCTCGAATCCTGCGGGGAGTACGAGGAGGAGTATCGCGTCAGGAACGCCGACGGCGAACTCCGCTGGATCGTCGCCCGGGGGCGCGTCGAGTGCGACGACGGCGACCCCGTCACCTTCCCCGGCGCCATCACCGATATCACCGAGCGGAAAGCGGCCGAGATCGAACTGGTACAGCAACGGGAACGCCTCGCCGCCCTCGACGAACTCAACGGGGTCGCTCGCGAGATTACGGGGGCAGTCATCGACCAGTCCAGCCGCGAAGAGATCGAAGCGATCGTCTGTGAACGCCTCGCGGACTCGGATTCGTACCTGTTCGCCTGGATCGGCGATCGAGACGTTACCACGGAGACGGTGGATCTGCGGGCGGAAGCCGGCGTCGAGGGGTATCTCGACGACATCACGATCGCGGTCGACCCGGACGACGAGCGGAGCGAGGGGCCGACGGGCCGAGCGCTCCGGATGGGGACGACCCAGACGACCCAGGACATCCGTGCCGACAGCCGATACGACCCCTGGCGCGGGAAGATCCAGGAGTACGGCTTCCGGTCGTCGGCGGCCATCCCGATCGTCCACGAGAACACGACGTACGGAGTCCTGAACGTCTACGCCGAGCGCCCGAACGCGTTCGAAGGGAAAGAACGCGACGTCGTGGACCAGCTCGGGAAGATCGTCGGCCACGCGATCGCCGCCGTCGACCGAAAACGGGCGCTGTTGACCGACGAAGTCGTCGAACTGCAGTTCCAGATCGAGAACGTCTTCGAGTCACTGGACGTCGACGCTCCGGAGACGGAACCCATTCGCCTCGAACAGACGGTGCCGATCTCCGACGACGACTACATTTTCTTCGGGCGGACGACGCCGGACGGTGTCGAAACCGTGGCGGCGATGGTCGAGGCGATTCCGTTTTACGAGAGCGTCACCTTTCGCGACGACGGCGTCGAGACCGTGTTCGAACTCCGGGCATCCGAACCGCCGCTCCTGTCCGTCATCGCCTCGCTCGGCGGCTCCGTTCCCGAAGCCGTCATTGAGGACGGCGACTATCGCCTGACGGCCCACCTTCCGCCGAGCGGGGACGTTCGGGCGGTAATCGACAACATGCGGGAGGTGTATCCCGATGCGAACCTCCTGAAGCGCCGCCAGCTATCGATTCGTGACCCCGGCGAACCTGCGGTTCCGGAGGTGCTGTCTGACCTCACACCGCGACAGCGGTCCGCACTGGAAACCGCCTTCCACGCCGGCTTTTTCGAGTGGCCCCGTGAAGCCTCGGGTGAAGAAGTCGCGTCGTTACTCGACGTTTCGCCGCCGACGTTCCACCAGCATCGCCGGAAAGCTGAACGGAAGGTGTTCGAGTCGCTGCTCGCGTCCGGGACTTTCGCCTGAACGGCTCGGGGCGGAGCGAAGCAGACGCGTTTTCTTTCTCGGGACGCTGCGGCCACTATCTGCAACTGACAGGAACCAGCGCAGTCAGTCGCCGGGCGACGTCCGACGGAGCGGCGCCTCACAGCAGTTCGACCGGTAGCGGTCGTACTCCCGGACGAGTTTGCACTCGCGATAGCGGTGGGCCGTCACCTCGTCGCAGGACTCGCAGTAGAACGTCCACTTCGGCTCGGCGAAGGTGCGACAGTGGACTTCGGTGTCCATCTCCTCCGCCCGTCGCTTGAACTGCTTCCCGTGGCCGGTCGTGCCGAAGCGCTGGTACTGCTCGACGTGAACGAGTTCGTGGCGCAGGGTAGACTGCCACTCCTCGCGCGAGAACTCGTCGAAGGCGTCCCAGGTGAGGGAGACGGTACAGGGGAGCGGGCGGCCGTCCGATCCCTCGACCGCGTCCCAGTCGTAAGAGTCGCCGACCGACGCGTCGTCGAGACGCGGGCGCTTGACCGCGGCGGCGCGGCGCCGGGCCCGCGTCGACACCTCCCACTCGACGAGGTCCAGGCGGACGTCGAGTACCCACTCCCGCCGGGCCTCGCGCGCGTAGGCCCGCGACCAGTCGACGAGGGCGTCGTGATTGGCTATCTCGTCGAACTCCGGCGCGCCGTCGGCGTCCATCACGCACGTCTCGATGCTCGACCGTATTGAGCGCGGTGGTCGCCGTCGCATCGGCGGCCCGCGTGCGTCGCGCCGGCGGTCATCCGGCGTCGCCTCCGCCACACTCCCACCACCGCTGACCGAACGTGTGAGAAATGTAACGGTACAGTCGTCTCCCGATTCGGACGAGGCGGACCGACGCCTACAACCCGGTCGGACAGTCGATAAACGTCGTCTCCAGGCCCCACTCTCCGATAAGTGACTGGAGCGACTGGACGCCGAACGTCTCCGTCGCGTAGTGGCCGGCGAGCACGACGTTGATGCCCGCTTCCCGGGCCTCGTGGAAGGCCTTCTGCTTGCCCTCGCCGGTGACGAGCGCGTCGACGCCGGCGTCGGCGGCCTCATCCAGCCAGTCGACGCCGCTGCCGGTGACGATGGCGACGTCCCTGATCTCGTCGGGCCCGAAGTCGAGGGCCCGCACCGCGCCGTCGCCGGTGTCGAGTTCGTCGGCCAGCAAGTTTCGGAGTTCGTCGACGGCGTACGGTTCGCTAGCGGTGCCGCGCTGGCCGATGACCTCCGGCCCGAGCGAACCGAACGGTTCCCGGTTGCCGAGGTTGAGCACGTCGGCCACGCCCGCGGCGTTGCCGAGTTCCTGGTGGCCGTCGAGCGGGAGGTGGGAGACGTACAGCGGCAGGTCGTGGTCGACCAGCGGCGCGATTCGGCGGTAGTTCGATCCGGTGACTCGCTCCATATCGCCCCAGATCAGCCCGTGGTGGGTGACGAGCAGGTCCGCGCCGGCGTCGGCCGCACGCTCGACGGTCTCGACGGCGGCGTCGACGGCGACGGCGACGTGCTCGACTGTTCCCGACTCCGGGCCGACCTGGAGCCCGTTCGGACTGGCGTCGAGGTCAGCGTACGCCGCGATGTCGAGTCGCTCGTCGAGGCGTCCCGTCAGTTCCGAGAGTTCCATGGCCAGTGCTTCTGGGGCCTCGGTCGTATGCCTTCGGGAAGCAGGCGGCAGGAGAGGCGGGGGAGCCGGTTCGAAAGCGGGGGTGGGAGTTGGGGTGGGACCGGACCCCGCAGTCAGGAGAGCTGTGCGGTGACGTCGGTCGAGGAGATCATCCCGACGTAGCCGTCGTCGACGACCGGCAGGTGCTGGATCTCGTACATCGTCATCATCGCCGCCACCTCCTCCATGTACAGGTCGGGCGTCACCGTCTCGACGGACTCCGTCATGACGTCGCTGACCACCGCTTCGGTCGGATCCTGGCCCTGGGCGACGCTGTCGAGCACGTCCGTACTGGTGACGATCGACCGCGGCCCCGTCGTCACGACGAGGGCGCTGATGTCCTTCTCGCGCATCCGCTGGGCGGCCTCCTTCACGCTCGCGGACGGCGCGATGGTCTCCAGTGGCGTCGACATTACCTCCCTGACGCGCGTCTTCTGCTGGGTGTCCATACGTGTATGCGAACACAGTCCGAGCTTATGTGTTTTGCTACCGAGTGACACAGTTCCAGGGGCGGGCAAAACGTATGCCCGACCCACCGGTCGTGCCGGCATGGAACTCGTCGAGGCGACGGCGGACGACGTCGACGTGCTCGCGGAGTACTGGTTCTCCCTCGCCAGCGAGATGGAGCAATACTCGACCCTGAACGACCTGGCTGTCGAGGGGGCGGCGGACGTCGAATCCGGATTCGAGGAGTTACTCGACGGCGACGACAGTACGCCGTTCCTGCTCGACGTCGACGGGACGACCGTCGGCTTCCTCCTGCTGCGTCGCGACGAACACCCGACGCGAGAGCTATCCCAGTACGCGAAACTCGTCGACCTGTTCGTCGATGAGCCCTACAGGGACCAGGGGTTCGGGAGCGAAGCTATCGACGCGGCGAAACGGGTCGCGGCCGAGCGCGGCGCCGAGTACCTCACGGTGTCCTGTGAGTGGGGCAACGACGGCGCCAGACGGTTCTACGAGGAGAACGGCTTCACGGAAAAGCAGGTGACCTACGCCCAGGAACTGGAGACGACGGCCAGGGACGACGACAGCTAGTTTCCGTCGACTATCTGCCCGTTCTGCTCGCCGATGAGCCCGCGGTCGACGGCGGCGTCGACCACTTTGTCGAACTGCGACTCGCTCATGTCGTAGGCGTTGACCGCGACGGCCTTGATCTCCGCGCGGTCGACCGGGAACTCCCGGTTCTGGAGCAGGCGCATGACCTTGGTGTTCTCCAGGGCCGTCATGGACGGTCGGCCGTCGCCTGCTTCGCCGCCGTTGCCGCCGCCGTCGGCGCCCGACGCGCCCGCGTCGTCGTTTGCGCCAGCGGACCCCCCAGCACTCCCCTCGTCGTTGCCGCCTGCGGGCCCGTCGTCGTCCCGGATAGACTCCGCGTTGCCCGAGACGCTCCGTCGGCCGCCCGCCGCGGTGCTCGTGGTGTAGGTGACGTCGTCGGACCCGTCGTCGGCGTCGACCTCCTCGGTCGACGCGTTCCCGGTTACGTGTCCATCGGCAGCGGCGGCCGCGTCACCGGCGTCGCCGCTTGTGGACAGTTCGCCGGCGTCGACCCACCCCTCGTCGGCGAGCGGGTCCTCGCCCGCCGACGAATCGGCAGGGTCGGGTGTGCGGTCGTCAGCGGGGTCGGCCGATTCGGGGCTCTCGACGACCGACACGATGGTCTCGACGACGGTGCCGAGCTTCTGGCGACAGCCCTGGCAGAGCACGACGGTCTTCTGGTCGTCCTGCGTCGGGTGAAGGTCCTTGGGCACGACGGGGTACTCGTCCAGCGAGGCGTCGAGGGCGGCACCGCAGAAGTAACACGAGGACAGTTGTTCCATGTTGCGAGTGTGTGCGTAGTCCTGTGGCTTAAAACTCCCACCTCTGATCCGCGGTCCTCGTTGGAGTCGGTGAAATTCGTGTGGCGGGGGGCGACAACGAGACCGACGACAACCAGAAAGCCCTCGGCCCGCTCGCTAGTAGTCAACAACAGAACAGCAAACAGAAGAAAGCCCTCGGCCCGCTCGACTCGTGCGACTCGTTGCGCGCGCTCACTCCGTTCGCGTGCTTACGTCGTCGGACTTCGTCGACCGCGCCTCGCCCTTTCATTCCTCCAGGCTCAGCATCGCTCGCACGGCTTCACTCCGTTCAGCACGCGCTCGCGATTGATGCCACCAGACCTCCCCGGACCCCCGCGTCGCTCACGGCTAACGCCGTTCGCGCAACAGGTGGCGCTCCGCACCACCCTGTCCGCGGCGGGTCACGCTTCCTGACCGCTCCGCAACCGCAGGCGTCGTCTGACAGCGTATTAGAACGTATTCGCGTCCGCGTGGGAGAAGACGAACTCGCGGAGGAGTTTGGCGCCGAGGACCGCGGCCTGGCCGTCGTCGCGGTCGTTGACTTCGACGAGGTCGAAGCCGACGGCGTGGGGCGCGACCGACCTGGCCACGTCGCGCATCTCGCGCGGTTCCAGGCCGAACGGCTCCTTGGTGCCGGTGCCAGGCGCGTACCCCGGGTCGGCGGCGTCGACGTCGACGGAGAGGTAGACGCGTTCCTCACCTCCTAGGTCGGGCGTCCAGTCGGCGACGTCCTCGGGCGAGACGACAGTCACGTCCGACTCGGCGGCGCGGTCCCACTCGGCCTCGCTGCCGGTCCTGGCGCCGAGAATCACGGCCCGATCGGCGACGTCGAGGGCGTGGCGGGTGACCGTCGCGTGGCTCAGCGGGTTGCCGGCGTAGGCCTCGTACAGGTCAAGGTGGGCGTCGAGGCAGACGAAGACGTCGGGGTCGAGGGCGCGGACGGCGGCGACGGTGACGGTGTGCTCGCCGCCGACCAGCAGCGGGACGGTCCCGTCGTCGGCGTAATCACCGACGGTGCCTTCGAGGAAGTGGAGGTACTCCGCGACGTCGTCCGTCGGGCCGACGTCGCCGTGGTCGGCGACCGAGCAGTCGGTGAAGTGCCGGCCTGTCCGCTGGTCGTAGTCGTCGAACGGCGTCGAAAAGTGGCGGACGCGACGCGGACCGAAGCGGGCGCCGGGTTCGAACGTCGTCGAGGCGTCCAGCGGTGCGCCGACGACGACGTAGTCGGCCCCTGCCGGGTCCGCGTTCGCGCCAGGAAACATCGTGATAGCTCCGCTTCAGACGATCTTCCGCTGCTCCTCGTACTCGAGGTACTCGATCTCGTCGTCGGGGTTGAGCTCCTCGTCCTCGGGGATGCGCATCGTGAACGTGTCGTAGGTCTCGAGATCCATCACCTGGGCGTCGTCGCCGGTGACCGAGACAACCTGGCCCTGCTTTCGCTCGATGATGGGCACCCAGACCTTCTGGTCGACCGGCTGGGAGAAGGATCGCTTCTTCGCGTCGAAGACGCCCTTGCCCTCGACGCGGGCCTTCGCGCTGCCGTGTTTTCCCGGCTTGGCCGTGCTGTAGGCCGTAATCTTGCAGGGAGTGTCCTCCATCATCACGTAACTCCCCTCGTCGAGTTCGCGAACCTCGGTCTGCTGTCGTGGCATGTCTCCCGGTTATCTATCTGCCAGTATAAACGATTTGCATTCCCTTCGGCACCGTCGCGACGCCCGCTGGCCGGCCGGGAGGACGGCCCTCGATTCACAGCTCGTGGCCACACAGCGGACAGAAGGCGTAGGTCCCGTCCGACGGGACGTCGGCCTCGCACGCCGGACAGGTCTCGACGGCCGCGCCGTCCGACGCCGCCGTGTCCCCGGACCCGGGCTCGGGAGTGTAGATTCTCGTCTGGGAATCGTCACCCTCGGCGGCGCCCGGAGACGCCGATTCGTCCGACCCCGAATCGGCGTCTCCCTCGTCGGCGGAGGATTCGCCGGACGGTGCCTCCCCGTCGCTGGTCGGTGTTGACGGCGCTTCTGTCGCGCTCGCCGGATCGGCGTCGGATTCAGCGGCTTCACTGTCAGCGGCTTCGTCGTCGCCGTCCGGATCAGCGTCCGCTTCCTCGGCACCGACGGCCGCCTGCGCTCTGTCCGCGGATCCGGGGGTATCGCTCCCGGACGAGGAGGCATCAGCTGTGGACCTGGTCGACGCCGTCGATGCCGTCGATGGCGCGTCCGACGTCGACGGATCTGCTTCCGGCGACGACGATGGCGACGACGATGGCGACGACGACGATGCCGATGGCGAGGCGTCCGACGAGGGAGAGGCGGGGGGCCGGGGCCCCAGGTCGACGCTCTCCCGCGGTGATCCGCTGGGAGCGTCCCGTCCCGCGCCGTCCGAACGGCTCCCCCGACTCCCGACCGGCGTCGGAACTGGCGGTGCGTCGGGGGGAACGCCGCTGTCGGTCCGCCGTCGTCGGTCCGCCACGTAGTCGCCCAGACGGTCCGTCGTCGTCAGCGCGACGTCGGTGAGCGTCGGGACCGAAACACGCCGCTCGACCGCGCGAACCCAGTCGTCGGGAACGGAGACGCCGACGGTGGGGAGATCAGGGTCGGGCACGTCGACGCGGTCCGTCCGCCAGAGGTACCGATAGACGCGGAAGGCCACAGCGACGAACAGCGGAAACGCCACCAGAAAGCGCCCGTCGCGGGGTAGCAGACCCCACCCGGGCGTCGCCAGGAGGAGGCGTCCGGCGTCGTCGAGCGGCCCGAACAGCACTCCCTCCGTGAGGAGCGTGACGAGCGTGACGAGCGTCGGGACCCCCACCACGACGCCGACGAGTTCCCCCAGGCCCGCGAATCTGGCGGTGCCGGACCACGCGGCAATAGTTCGATAGGCGAGTGCGTGTGCGGAGACGACGGCGACGCCGAGCAGCGGCCACGGGGGTTGCAGGGACGCCGTCGCGTAGACGGCGTATCCGAACGGGACAGTGACGCCGACCAGCGGACCGACTGCGAGGAGGATCGGTCCATCGGGCCCGGGCGCACGGTCGAGAAACCGCCGGTACTCGACGACGACGAACCTCGCGGCGGCGAGTAACACCAGTAACGCTGCGACTGCGACGAGGTGAGTTCCGACGGTGCCGAACGCGGGACCGATCCCAGCACGGCTCGTGCCGGCGCCGATAGCGTGGACGACCACCGCAGCCACCAGAAGGACGGCAGCCGTCGCGAGAATCGCGGATAGCCCCACGAGTAACTCGAGGAAGGCGATGGTGGCCTGTGCCGTCAGCGTTCGTTTCGCGGAGCGCACGTGAATCATTCGCGAGAGGGCGCCCGTAAATATTTTCCAACGTTCAGTTGCGCCTACAGGTTTCGGTCCGCTCGGGCGGCGTCACTCCCGGTATCGCCTCGAACCAGCCCGATCAGCGGCGCGTGGGAGATCGCAGCCGCAGCAAAAAACGAGACAGTTAATTTAACAGTGCACCACATCTTTTTTACATCCCTCCGTCAACTGGTCAAAGAAACATGTCCGATCAATCCGAACTGGCGTGTGTTTCGTGCGAGACGGCGTTCGACCCAGCACCGACCGGCGGGTTCTGTCCCGACTGCGACACGCCTCACCCGGACTTCGAGCACGGCGAGGCCGACGACGCGGACGACGCCGAGGAAACGGGAGACGACGAGATCGAGGCCGAGGAGACGGAAACCGAGGCGACCGAACCGGCCGACGAGGAGGCGACGGCCTCGTCCGACGACGGAGCGGCACCGTCGTACTGCCGTGAGTGCGGCGCGGCGATCGGTGCGGAGAGCGCGTCGTCGGACACGACGGAGTGCTCGGACTGCGGGCGGACCGTCGCCGCCGACGCGTCGTACTGTCCCGATTGCGGCACGGCGATCGAGGCCGACGAGACGGCAGACGGGCCCGAGGACGAACCGACTGTGGTGGCCGACGCCGACGATAACGACGCGGCAGGCGATAGTGACGAGGCCGCAAGCGATGACGCGGCGACGGACGACGACGCGACGGCCGCCGAGGCAGAGACGCAGGACGCTGGAACCGAAGATGCACAGACGGACGTCGAGTCGCCGGACTCCGAGGACGCAGAATCGGTGCCCGAAGAGATTACCCTCGTCGTCAACGGCGAGTCCTACACCTTCGGGGACGGCGACACCTTCGGCAGGGAGGACGAGGAGTGGCTCGAGGACCTCGTCGTCGCGGGCGGCGGTTCGGACGCGCTCTCCTACATCTCCAGCGAGCACGTCGAGTTCTCTATCGAGGACGACGGCGTCTACGTGACCGACGTGAGCCGGAACGGCACGCTCCTGAACTCCACGAAGATGGAGGGCGGGACCGAACAGGTCTCCGACGGGGACTTCCTCACGCTCGCCGGACGGGCCGAGGTCGAGGTCCAGTTCTGAGATCCGACCCGGTCACCGCCGAATGGACGTGGCACACTCGTCCGGATCGCCGGACGGGACGTAGACGCGCGTCGAATATCTAAACCAATTATCAATATCCGTTAAATTTATCTCCGAAAGCGTTGCCAGATAGGAGCATGCCGACCGAGATTTCCGCGACTGTAAATCGACCGTACGTTCCGGAGTCGGGTGGGGGGATCACCTGTGAGCTGGACATCACGCCGCAGGCACAGGGGCAGGCCGCGGAGCGCCACATCGCGCTGTGTATCGACAGCAGCGGGTCCATGGCCTACGACGACAAGCTGGACCACGCCCGCGACGCGACGGAGCTAGTCTTCGGTATCCTCAACGACGACGACTACCTGAGCATCGTCACCTTCGACGAGGACATCGAGGTGGTCATGGACGCGACGCGGTGGGGTGACATCGAACGCGAGGAGGCCGAAGAGCGCCTCCAGGAGATAACGACGACGGGCGGAACGGACATCTACTCCGCGCTCGAAGAGGCCGAAGGCATCCTCTCGGGGCTGGAGCGCGGCGAGTCCATCTCCAAGCGCGTCCTGCTGCTCTCGGACGGGCGGGACACCCGGGCGTCGGCCGCCGACTTCGAACCGCTCGCCCAGGACCTGACCGACGCCGGCATCTCCATCTACTCGGCCGGCCTCGGGACGAACTACGGCCAGGACACCATCCGCAGCCTCGGCGAGTTCTCCCAGGGCCGGTGGGCCCACGTCGAGAACCCGGCAGACATCCGGTCGTTCTTCGGCGACGTCGTCCAGGAGGCCTCGACCGTGCTCTCGAACAACCCCGAACTCGTCCTCGAGACCGTCGACGGCTGCGAGATTGGACAGGCGTTCCGGCGGCTCCCGCAGGTCCAGAAGATCCCGCTCGAACACGAGGAAGGGAAGACGATCATCGGTCTCCCGGACCTCCAGGACCGGGAGGAACAGCAGGTCGTCCTGGAGATGGACGCGCCGCCGAACGACGTCGGGACCGAGGAGACGCTCGTCGACGTGACCCTGGAGGCGGGGTCGAACTCGGCCGAGACCGAAATCGCCGTCACCTACTCGGACGACGAGTCAGAGCTGTCCGTCCACGACGAGGACGTCACCGTCGCCTACTACGACACCGACCTCCGGACGCGGATCGCCCACGCCGACTCCCAGGACGAACTGGAGGCGGTCAAGGCCAAGATCGACGAGACCGAGGTCATCACGGGCGAGACGGAGATCGCCGACGCCCTCCACGAGAACGTCACTCGCATCGAGGAGGGCGACGAGAGCCAGGCCCGGCAGGTCAAGGAGAACACCACCGGCGTCTACGACCCCGATGAGTACTAGCGGACCAGTCGTCGCCGCGATGAGGAGCGGCGGTGACCGAGCCCACGCCGCGAGGAGTGTGTGCCGACGACTCACCGTCGGCTGTGAGGATGTCTGAGGTATCACGTCCCATGTCCGAACCGTCCCCTGGCGACGAACTCGCCGACCGGTACGTGTTGCGCGAAGAGATCGGTCGCGGCGGGTTCGGCGTCGTGTGGAGCGCCGACGACCGCGAGAGCGGCGGCATGGTCGCGCTGAAACACCCCAACTACGAGGGGTCGACGCCGGACGAACTCGTCGAGAAGTACTTCGAGCGCGAGACGGACATCCTCGAGGAGATCCGCGAGGCCGGCGAGCACGACAACATCATGAGCTACTACGGCCGGGAGGAGGGCTTCGGAATGCCGTTCCTGGTCGTCGAACTCATCGAGGGTGCCGAACTCGGCGAGGTCGTGCGCGAGGACGGGCCGATCACCGACCCCGACGAGGTCCGCGAGATCGGGATCGGGATCTGTGACGCCCTTTCCTTCCTCCACGACCACGACATCATCTATCGCGACCTGAAGCCCGACAACATCATGCTGAACGGGGCCAGGGATCCGAAGCTACTGGACTTCACGACGGCGAAGGGGACCGTCACGAGCGACGACATCCCCTCGTTCACGGGTAACGTCACCTCCCAGCCAGTCCAGGGCTCGACCGGCGACTCGACGGTGCCGGGCGAGTTCAAGCCGCCGGAGCTGAACCGCGACGCCGAGCAGCGCCAGGGGCCCTGGAGCGACGTCTACTCCATCGGGAAGCTGCTGTGCTTTCTCCAGGTGGGGTGGGTACCCGACGACGACAGCGTCGCCCCCAGTCAGTTCGGCGTCGACGGCGCCGACTATCTCGACGAGATCGTCAGGAACGCGACCCAGCACGACCACGCCGACCGGTACTCCAACGCCTCGATGCTCAAGACCGCGCTCGAGGACCGGGACGCGACGATGCCCTCGCAGGCCACCCTCGAGTGGCTCGGTCGCGGCGAGAAGTGGCGGATCAGCCCCGGCGACACCATCGGCCGAAAGACCGAGGACGGACCGCGGCCCTCGATCATGCTCGCCGACGGCCGGCACACGGCCCTGTCAGCGGTCCACTGCCGCTTCGTCACCGACGAGGACAGCGGCTGGCGGGTCGTCGACACCAGCCTCAACGGGACCTACATCAGTAAACACGACGAACAGGAGTGGCGACTGTTGCTCTCCGAGACGGGACGGGAGCGCCAGCGCCAGGCCGGCGAATCGATCCCCAGCGACCCGGACGCCAGCGCCGCACTGGAGCCCGGCGACGTCGTCGCGCTGGTCAGCCCGAGCTACCCCGAGCGATTCTACTTCCGATTCAGCCAGTGACCATGGAACACGCCAGCAGCGTCGACGTCGGCGCACGAAAGCGAGGGAGCGGCGGGATCAACGAGGACAGCGTGGCCTCGGCGGTCCTGGAGAATCACCACCGGGAGACGGGCCGGTCTGTCGGCGTCTTCGTGCTCGCGGACGGCGTGGGAGGTGAAGCCAGCGGCGACGTCGCGTCGTTCCTGGTCACCTCGATCGTCCGCAAGCGACTGACCGAGCGCCTCCAGGGGTCGGCGACGGACGTCCTGGAGCGGTTCGGCATCGACGCCTACCCCGCGGACCCGCCCACGGTCGACGAGGATCCACGCGCGGTCCTCTCCGAGGGACGGATCCGGAGCGCGATCAAGGACAGCGTCGACGCCGCCCACCGGAAGATCCAGGAGTACGCCTCGGCCATCGGCGGTCAGCCAGCGACGACGGTCGTCGTCGCGGTGTACGCCGACGGGAAACTCCACTACGGCTGGGTCGGCGACAGCCGCCTCTACGTCGTCAACACGAAACGCGGGACGATCAGACAGCTGACAGAGGACCACGCCGTCACCAACGTCCGGCTGAAACGGGGCGAGATCGAGGACGAGGCCTACGCCCGCGTCCACGAGGACGCCACCGCCATCACCAACGCCGTCGGCGGGTCCAGCGCCGGGAAACCGAGCGTCGACGTCGAGTTCGGGACGACGGACGTCTTCCGCGAGGACGTCGTCATGCTCACCAGCGACGGCCTCATCGACGCCTACCCGGACGTCAGACCGCTCCGCAGGGAGTACGAGCGGGCCGAGGACACCGAGTCGGTCTGTGAGAAGATCCGTGACACCCTGGTCACGGAAGACGAGATTATGGAACTCGTTCTCGGCGCCGAGGACCTGCACGGCGCCGTGACGGACCTGATCGCGTTCGCCAACGAGCGCGGCGGGAAGGACAACATCTCTATCACGCTCGCCCAGGATCCGAACGCCCGGCCGACGCCGGAGTCGATGGTCTCTCGGGCCGAGACGGTCATCGAGCCGGCCGACGACGGCGGCGCGGACGACGACGGGAGCGAGGACAGCGACGGGAGTGACTCGACGCAGGCAGACGCGAGTAGCGACGGGTCGGAAACGGGCGGCTCGGCCGGCGACGACTCCCCCGACCCGGCGGCGTCGGCGTCGACTGGACAGGAGACGAGTTCCACCGGCGCGACCGAAGCCGAGACCGACGGGACCGGGTCCACAGGCGAGTCCGACGACCCGGAGAGCGCCGCTGACCCGGACGGGTCCGGGAGTCCGGCCCACGACGTCGACGTTGTCTCGCTCGGTAGCGGGGCGCCGACGGCAGCACTCGCCGTCCCGAGCGAGGGGACGGTGTACGAAATCGCCGCCGACACCACCGTCGGACGGGACGCCGAGGCGGACCAGCGCCCCGACCTCGCGCTCGACGTCGCGACCGACGCACACGTCGAACCGATCCACGCGAGGGTTACGTTCGACGAGAGCGGCAAGGAGTGGCAGATCACGGACCAGAGTTCATCGGGGACGCACGTCGAGGTCGGCGACGGGGAGTGGCTGCTCCTGCTCTCAGAGGAGGGACTCGAACGACACCGCGAGTCCGGCTTCGACCCCGACGCGGCGACGGAGCGGTCCATCGAGCAGTCGACCGCGCTCGAGGACGGCGCCGCCTTCGTCGTCGAGGACCCCCGTGAGGACGACGCGATCACCTGCCGATTCTTTACGTCCGTCGAACTGGCCCGAGAGCGCCTGGCCGACGGGTCGGTCCGGGAGGCCGGCTTCGAGCGGTTCGTGCTGTAGTCGTCGCCGTCTGCGAGAGTCGTCGGAGAAGCCAGCGGTCGGGAGACCGGTCGGCGGTCAGTTCTCTCCGTCGTCTTCGCCGAACGTCAGCTGCTGGTCGGTCGCGCTGGACCCGGGCCCTGTCCCGGACCCGGACCGTTCGCGCATGCTCTGCCTCGTGAACTGGGGTTTCGCGCGGATGCCGCGGCGGCGACGGAACGAGTACAGCAGCGAGACGCCGACGAGGACGGTGAAGACTGCCGCGACGACGGTCGCTTCGAGTTCCTCGACGGCGTAGAGGAACGCCGTCGAGAACACGCCGCTGGCCATCGCCATCCCGAGGACGAGGCGGCGGGCGAGCCCGCCGAACAGGCTGCCGGGGTCCTCGAGTTCGACGTTGACCCTGAGTTCGTCGCGCTGGATGCGGTCGAGGGTCCCCTCCAGTTTCGGCGGGATGCGGACCGTCGACCGGGCCGCGTCCCTGAACTCGGTCGCGCGCTCCTCGGCGAACTCGCGGGCGCCCGCGGCCATGTGACCCTCCTCGCGGAGGTAGCCGGTGGCGACGGCGATGAAGTCGAAGTCGGGGTCGAGCGTGACGCAGACTCCTTCGACCACCGTCGCGACGCGGAGGACGAGTGCCAGGTCGGCCGGGAGGCGGAGCGGGAACTCGTACATCGTGTCCTCGACCTGGGAGACGATCTGCTGGACGCGGTACTGCTCGATGTCCTCGCCGCGGGCGTCGGCGATGGCCAGTTCCATCACCTCGCCCATCACCTGGCGGTCGGCCTCCGGCGAGAGCGTCCCCATCTCGACGAGGGCGTCGAGGATGGCGTGGATGTCCTGGCTGGCGACGGCGGTGTAGAAGTCGACGATCTTCCCCTGGACGAACGAGTCGACCCGGCCGGACATCCCGAAGTCGTAGAAGACGAGCGTGCCGTCGTCCTGGACCGCGAGGTTGCCGGGGTGGGGGTCGGCGTGGAACACGCCGTCGTCGATGATCATCTGGAGGTAGGTCCGCTGGAGCGTCTCCGCGAGCGCCGTCCGGTCGACCGACAGATCGTCGAGCGAGTCGACGTCGTTGATCTTCGTCCCCGGGACGTACTCCATCGTGAGGACGCGCTCGGTCGAGTGCGATTCGAGGACCTCGGGGATGCGGACGTCCGGGTCGTCGGCGAAGTTCCCGCGGATCTCGGTGAGCATCCGGGCCTCACGGTGGTAGTCCATCTCCTCGCGGATCGTCCGGTCGAACTCGTCGGCCAGCGTCTCCAGCGAGAACGAGCGGGACTCGTCGACGAAGTACAGCAGCACCGGGAGCGTCCACCGAACAACCCGGAGGTCGGCCTCGACGAGCGCCTCGATCCCCGGCCGACGGATCTTCACCGCCACCGGGTCGCCGTCGATGTCCGCCCGGTACACCTGGCCGAGGCTCGCGCCGCTGATGGCGTCGACGTCGAACTGGTCGAAGCGTTCGTCGACCGGCCCGAGTTCCGCCTCCAGCACCTCCTTCGCGTCGGCCCACGGCGCCGGCGGCACCCGGTCCTGGAGTTTAGTGAACTCGTCGATGTACTCCGGCGGGAGGACGTCGGGCCGGGTCGACAGCAGCTGGCCGAGCTTGATGAACGTCGGGCCGAGGGTCAGCAGCGAGTCCAGCAGCGTGGCCGCGCGGTCGCGGCGCTGTTCGGCGGTGACGCGCCGGGACGAGCCGAAGAAGAGGAACCGGTTGCGGTCCCGGGCGTAGGCGAGCATCAGCGGGAGGAAGTGGCGCACGACGACGAAGAAGCGCCAGTAGGCGCGGAGGTTCACCAGCGGGCCACCCCTAGCGAGCGTCCTCGATGGGGATGGTCGTCTGTCGGCCCGTGGTCGCCTTGGGCAACCGGAGTTCGAGCACGCCGTCCGAAACGTCCCCCTCGGCCCCCGACTCGGTCACGTCCGGCGGGAGCGGGAGCTCCGCGTCGAGGAAGAGCGACCGGTCCTCGCGGACGTACTCGAAATCCTCGGGAACGGCCTTGGCCCGCTCGGCTTCGAGCACGAGTTTGCCGCCCTCGATACTGACGGTCAGCCCGTCGGCGGTGACCCCCGGCAGGTCCATCACCAGCAGGTACGCGTCGTCGGATTCCAGCACGTCGGCGAACACCGCCTCGGGCAGGTCTCGTAACGCGTCACGGAGCGCTGACATGATACACGATTGGGGAGCCGCGACGAAAAAGGCCGTGGTCCGCTGTCAGGTCCCGGGTTCGAGACCGGGAGCGCTCACAGCATCCCGACGCCGAACAGGGCGACGAACCCGAGGAACAGCGCCCCGAACCCGACGGTGACGACCGCCCCCTTGACGATTCGCCAGGCCGTCGCCCGCTCTGGCGCGTCCGAGATAACGAACACCGGGGTTCGCTCGCCGCGGCGGACGACGGCGTTCACGACGCCGGACCCCCAGCCGCCGACGGGTTCGTCGAACGCCTCGCCGTAGACGTACCCCGTCTCGCCGACGTCGAGGCGGCGCTCGACGAACTTCTGCTGGTTGCCGAGGTGGAGTTCCAGCGGGCCGAAGTCGAGCGCGCTGTCCTGGGCCTCGACGTCGTCGGTAGCATCGACGAACCGGCGGATCCGTTCGGGCGGTTCGTCGCCAGGATCGACCTTCGTGGTGTGGTCTCCGAAGTGGAGCGACGCCCCGGCGGGCTCGACCCGGACGCGAGCGTCGCCGTCGTCGATGAAGAAGGGCACCGCGGCCCCGCCCTCGACGAGCGTCTCCCAGTGGCTGTTCTTGCCCGAGGAACGGAGTTCCTGGACCTCGTACTCGTAGGCGAGACACGACCGGCCGGAGAACGGCGCGGTGACGGTGCCGTCGTCGCCCTCGCGAGCGGTTCCTTCGATTTCGACCGGGCCGGGATGGTTCGGGAGGGTGTACACGTCGACGGGGTCGTTTCGTACGATGTGGTAGACGACGCGGAGGTCACGGGCGCCGTACCAGACGATGGCGAGCCCGACGAGGAGGAACACCGCGAAGAGGACCATTGGGACCGGATTCAGGGGCATGCGACCACACCCGGCACAGAGCGGCTTAAAACCCGCGCGTCCTGTCGGAGGAAGAAACGGGCGAATCGGTCAGTGGAGTTCGGTGAAGCTAGTGACCCGGTGGTCACCCAGCACGCACTGGCCTCGCTCGTGGGGGTCGTGGCGCTCGACGTGGACCGCGTCGAGGCCGGCGTTCCAGGCCGCGCCGACGTCGTCGGCGTCGTCGCCGGCCATAATTCCCATATGTCCGTTGTACCCGACGCCCATGTCGGTCATCACCTGCTCGACCGGGCCGGGGTCGGGTTTCCAGCCGATCTCCTCGGTACAGCACACCACCGAATCGAACCAGTCGCCGATGTCGAGTTCGGCGAGCACCGGGTCGGTGAGGTACTCCTGGCAGTGGGTGACGAGGCCGACGGGGCCGTCGATGGCGCCGACGAACCGCTCGACGTCGTCGTAGAGGAACGTCGCGGACGCGCGGGCGAGCGGATCCTCGACTTCGTGGAACGTCTCCCAGAACGTCACCGGGTCGACGCCGTGGCGGCGCAGGCACTGGTCGCGCGTGCCGCCCATACCGTACCAGAGGACGGTCACGTCCCGGTCCGTGAACGTGACACCGAGTCGGTCGCCGACCTCGGTCAGGACCTCACGGGGGTAGGAGGGCTCGATGTCGACCAGGGTGCCGTCCAGGTCGAACACCCAGAAGTCGTAGTCATCTCGGGGCATGCGGATCGTGTGAGTAGGCGGGTGACAAGTAAGTAGTTTCCGCCGAAGCCGGGATGAGCGGCGTCCGAGCCCGTTCCAGCGGGACAGCGAAAATAGTCAATCGAGCTAACTCTTTTGGACTTCCTGTTCGAAAAGTGAAATATGGACGCGTTCCCCGACACTGACGGCCGTCTCGAACGACGCCGTCTAGGACTGTTCGTACTCGTCGCCTTCGGCATCGCCTGGGCGACGGCGGGCTACATCTACGCGAACGGCGGCCTCACGGACAGTCCGACCGTCGTCGAAGCCGGCCCGCTCTCGCTCACGCTGGCCGGGATACTGCTCCCGACCGCCTACATGTTCGCGCCCGGCGTCGCGAACGTCCTGACCCGCGCACTTACCCGCGAAGGGTGGGACGACCTCGGGCTATCCGTCGGCTTCTTCGACCACTGGCGGGCGTACGTCGCCGCCTGGTTCGCGCCGGGCCTCCTCGCCGCGCTCGGTGCGGCGCTGTACTTCGCCGTCTTCCCGCAGTACTTCGACCCAGCGGCGGAGTCCTTCGCGTCGGCCACGGTCGGCGGCGCCGACGTCGGGATGTCGCCCCTGGCCCTCGCAGCGATAACCGTCGGCGCAGCGTTCGTGATCAACCCGCTGTTCAACGTCGTCTTCGGCTTCGGCGAGGAGTTCGGCTGGCGGGCCTATCTCCTCCCGAAACTCGCGCCGCTCGGCCTCCGGGGCGCCGTCGTCGTCCAGGGCCTCGTCTGGGGCGCGTGGCACTGGCCGCTCATCGCGATGGGCTACGAGTACGGCTTCGACTACGCCGGCTTCCCGTGGGTCGGATTCGTCGTCTTCCTGGCGTTCGCCCTCGCTGCGGGCACGTTCCTGGCGTGGCTCACCCTCCGGACCGACAGCGTCTGGCCGGCCTCGCTGGGCCACGGCGCCATCAACGCCACCGCCGTCGTCGCCGTCGTCTTCGCCCGCGGGGACCCCGACTATCTGCTGGGCCCGCTCCCGATGGGAGTCGTCTCCGTCCTCCCGTGGCTCGCGCTGGCGGGTTATCTGCTGGTCAGGATGGAAGAGGGTGCGCCGGCGACGCGTTCGACGAGCGGCGTCCCGCCCGCCAGTTCGGCCGACGAGTAACTACTCGACCCGCCGACGAGTAGGTTACTCGACGCGGATCGAACTGCCGAGGTACTTGGTGAGGACCTCGGAGACGGTATCGGCGTTGAACAGGTCGAGGTCGTCGGCGATGGTCGCCTTCAGGTCGTCGAGGTACGCCTCTTCCGCCTGGAGCTCCCGGAACGAGACCTCGGTCACCGGGACGTCCAGGGCTTCCTCGGTGAGTTCGCGGAAGTGCGCTTCGTCGCCCAGGTCGCCCCGCCAGAGGTTGTCGCGGAAGAAGAGCCAGCCTTCAGAGCCCGGCCGGTCGGCCTCGCGGTAGAGGACCGTCTCGAAGCGGTTCGGCTCGACCGACACCTCGGGTGGTCCCGGTTCGACCCGAAACCGGACGCGGAAGACGTAGCTTGCCGTGCCGACGTCCTTCGTCGACTCGCCCTCGCTCCCGCCGTCGGGGAGTAGCCGCGGTGAGCCCTCGTCGCTCACCGGTGGTTGGCCAGCGCCGGTCGATCGTCGACCGTCGCGCATCAGTCGTAGATTTCGTCGAACCGCTCGGCCAGGTCGACGTCGTTGCCCGTGATGCCGCCCTCGTCGTGGGTCGTCAGTCGGACCTCGACCTCGCGCCAGCCGATGGTCATCTCCGGGTGGTGGAACGCCTCCTGGGCGAGGCCGCCGGCCGCCGCGGCGAAGCCGACGCCGTCGAGGTAGGCGTCGAACTCGTACGTTCGGGTGATCTCGTCGCCGTCGCGTTCCCACTCGTCTGGTAGCTGTGCCGCGATCTCGTCGTCGGAGAGCAGGTCTGCCATACGAGCGAATTCTCCCGGCTGGCTGAAAACTATTGGCCCTGCCGGTGGTCTGCGGCCGAGATCTCACCACGGCGTCCTGCGTGTCGGCCTATCGACACGCTTCGTGCCGTTCCCCCGCATGATTTGAAGGGGGAACGCAAACGCGGTAGCGATGAGTACAGCGTCCGACGGGAACGGCGACGCGGGGGACGACGACGAGTCGTTCGTGGCGTTCGGGATCGACGACCGACCATCGCTGCCGAAGTCGATGGTCCTCGGGATGCAACACTACCTGACGATGGTCGGGGCGAACGTCGCGGTCCCGCTCATCCTGGCAGCGGCGATGGAGATGCCGACCGGCGTGACCGCGCGGTTCGTCGGCACCTTCTTCGTCGTCTCCGGGATCGCGACGCTGGCACAGACCACGTTCGGGAACCGTTACCCGCTCGTCCAGGGGGCGCCGTTCTCGATGCTGGCGCCGGCGCTCGCCATCGTCGCGACCGTCACCGTCCTGCCGGGCGAGGTCGGCTGGCAGGTCAAGTTGCAGGCGCTCCAGGGCGCCATCATCGTCGCCGCGCTGACGGAGGTCGCCATCGGCTACTTCGGCATCGTCGGCAAACTTCGGCGATTCCTCTCGCCGGTCGTCATCGCCCCGACTATCACCTTGATCGGGCTGGCGCTGTTCAACGTCGGCCAGGTCACCAGTGCAGGAAACAACTGGTGGCTCCTCGGGCTGACGCTCCTGCTGATCGTCGGCTTCTCGCAGTACCTCGACAGCTACTCTCAGCTGTTTCGCCTCTTCCCCGTGATCCTCGGCGTCGTCATCGCCTGGCTCGTCGCCGCCGTCCTCTCCGTCACGGGCTTTTACACGCCCGATACGACGGGTTACGTCGCGCTCGGAGCGATCACCGACGCCCGGTTCCTGCTCCCCATCTACCCCCTCCAGTGGGGGATGCCGACGTTCAACGCCGCCTTCGTCATCGGGATGTTCGCCGGCGTGCTGGCCTCCATCGTCGAGAGCATCGGCGACTACCACGCCGTCGCGCGGCTCACCGGCAACGGGATGCCCAGCGAGCGCCGGATGAACCACGGCATCGGGATGGAGGGGCTGATGAACGTCTTCGCCGGGATCATGGGGACGGGCGGGTCGACCTCCTACTCCGAGAACATCGGCGCCATCGGGCTGACCGGCGTCGCCTCGCGCTACGTCGTCCAGATCGGTGCGGTCATCATGCTTATCTTCGGTTTCGTCGGCTACTTCGGCCAGCTCGTGGCGACCATCCCCGACCCCATCGTCGGCGGGCTCTTCGTCGCGATGTTCGCCCAGATCGTCGCCGTCGGGCTCTCGAACCTGCGCTACGTCGATCTCGACTCCTCGCGGAACGTCTTCGTCGTCGGCTTCGCGCTGTTCGTCGGCCTCGCCGTCCCCGAGTACGTGGCCAACGTCGGCTCGATCGGTGCGTTCCGGGAGGGCCTGGCGGCGGTTCCGGTCGCCGGCGCGGTCCTCGGCCAGCAGGTCGTCGCCGACACGGCCTACGTCATCGGGACCACCGGCATGGCCGTCGGCGGGCTCGCGGCGCTCGTCCTCGACAACACCATCCCCGGCACGCGCGAGGAGCGCGGTCTCGCCGAGTGGGACGACATCGCCGAGGACGAGGGCGCCTTCCAGCCCGTCTGGTACCAGTGGTTCGGCTTCGGCGAGGACTCGGTCGCGAGCGAGGACGCCGAGACCGGTCGCAGCGGTCGGTGACCGGCCCTCAACCGGGCGTCTCGCGGACCTGCAAGGTAAGGTCCACAGGGTCCAGCAGGTAGTAACACTGCCAGGCCGGAGCGAGGCCGACGACGCGGGTGCCGTGAACGGTCGTCTCGTGGTGGCTGTGGTGGTGGCCGACGAGGACGAGGTCCGGGTCGAGCGTGGCGATCAGGTCGTCGACGTGGTCACAGCCCGGGTCGTAACCGTAGGAGAGGAGGCCGTTCGGTGCCTCGTGGGTGAGCAGCAGGTCGATATCTTCGAGTTCGGCGAGTCGCTCGACGTCCTCGTGGGTAAAGTGGCGCCGCCGCTCGCCGACGAGGTCGCTCCGCGCCCTGTCGTAGCGCGTCGGTGCGAAGTTGCCGGAGAGGCCCCCGATTCGCAGCCCCTCGATCTCGGTGGCGGTGCTGGCCAGGAGGTGCGCGTTGGTGACCCCTGGTGGCGTCTCGCCCGCTCGCATCGCCTCGGTGACCTCGAAGTCCTCGTTGTTGCCCGCGATGAACCACGTCGGCACCGGCAGGTCGTACCACTCCAGGTCCCCCAACTGGATGGCCACGTCCGCGTCGGCGTCGTCGTAGGCGGCCAGCAGCGCCGCGCGGTTCTCCGGGTCGGCGGCGTGTGCGTCACCGAGCACTAGCATTACCTGAACCTCTGACACGGGCCATGTTAGTACCCCGAGTTCCGTCTGCGACGATCAGCCGTCGACCTCGGGCGCGTACTGTTCGCGGTAGACGTCGAGGGTGGCCCGGAGCGCGCCGATGATGATCGGACCCACGAACAGGCCCATGAACCCGATGGCGTAGAGGCCGCCGATGACGCCGAGGATGATGACGCTCGGGTTGACGCGGGCGTACCGGTCGACGACGACCGGGCGGAGGTAGTCGTCGGAGATCCCGACGATGATCGTTCCGTAGACGAACAGCAACGCGGCCGGCACGGGTCGCCCGACGAGGACGAGGTACACCGACGCGGGCCCCCAGACGAGGAAGGATCCGACGACCGGGAGGAGCGCCAGGACGATCATCACCGACGTCCAGAACAGGGCGTTCGGAATGCCGGCGGCGAAGAGGCCGAGCCCCGCGATGGCGCCCTGCACGATGGCGATGAAGACGTGGCCGGCGAGGACGGCCCAGGTGATGTCGTCGATGGCGTCGAGCAGCTCGTCGAGGACGTCGGTCGGGAGCGGCAGGACCCAGCGGAGCCAGGCGACGAAGTCGTCGCCGTCCTTCAGGAAGTAGTACAGGAGGAAGATGGTGAGCCCGAGCCCGATGACGGCGTGGGTCACCGCGCCGAAGACGCCGAGGATACTGCCGAACGCCTCGGACCCGCCGTTGCTCACGACCGACTGGAGCAGCTCGCTGAAGGAGATATCGGCGCCGACCAGCGCTTCGATTGCCGCCTCGAGTTCCGCGACGCTCTCACCGCCCTGCTGGACGCCCTCGACCAGGGCCGCCGCGTCGGCGGCGACGGCGCGCGTCACGACGACCAGCGGGAGGATGACCGCGACGCTCGCGAGGGCGACGACGGCCCCCGCGGCGATGCGCGGACTCGCCCACTGCTCGGCACGGGCCTGTACCGGTGCGAGCACGTACGCGAGGACGACGGCGAGCAGGAAGTACTGGAGGAACGGGAGGACGAACAGCGCGGAGAGCGCGAGGAGGGCGGCGACGAGGAGGAGGAGAAATCCCCGGCTCGAATCCATACGATCACTGACGGGCCCTGCGGGGAAAAGTGTCTCTAGGGCGACACTCTTCGCGAGTCGGAGGGAACCAGACTCGCGACGCCCACGCCGGACTGCGAGCGCGGCGAGGGGCTGGAACCGACCCTGTTTTCTTCCGGGCTCGCGAACCGTCGGCCGACCAGCTATGGCAGGATCAGACGACGAGGAACCATCGTTTCCAGTGGTCTGCCCGGAGTGCGAGACGGAGACGAGCGTGGCGCTCTCGGACCTCGAAGACGCGATCGACCGACACAACGAACAGTTGCACGACGGCGACGAGGTGGCCCAGATAGACCCCGCCGTTGCCGACCACGTCCTCGACCTCGCCGCCGAGGACATGGGCCTGTACGGCGAGTGAACGCGACCGGGCGGTCGGAGAGCGCCCGCGGAGAGCAACCGACTTGAGGGTCGGTCCGGTAGAACTACCCGGCCGATGACGAACGTCGCCGGTGACGGTGACCGGTTCCGAGCGGGGATGACCACCTCGCCGTGACGAACCCTATGAGTGCCGAGGCCAGCTTTCTATCCACGGCGCCGAACGGCGACTGCGGTGAGTATGCGACGAGTGGATCCACCGCCCTCGCCTCAGACGTCTCTCATTCGCTCGGTGTAGTCCCAGCTATAGATCTCACGCGGATCGATCCGGATTCTGACCTCGTCGCGGTCGTCACTGAGCAGGTACCTGGCCAGTGAGGAGTCCGTCCCGCCGAGGTAGCGCTCGACGAGTTCGCGCAGGACGTCACTGCCGCCGTCGCGTGAGACGGTGGCGACGCCACTCCCGCGGATCCCGCGGTAGGGCACCTCGTTCGTCGAGACGTCGAATCCGACGCCCGGTTCGTTTCGGAGGATGGTCACCAGGGCGGCTCCCGCCTGCGTCGCGCACTCGAAGACCCCGTCGCGGTACCGATACCACACGGTGACGGGCCAGAGCGACCCGTCCGACCGGCGAGTGGCGATCCGGATGGGGACCGTCGTCTCGTGCAGGAAGGATTCGACCTCGTCCTCGGACCAGGCGCCACGGAAGTCGGTCATGTGCGAGAGGTACGCACGGATGGCGGAAAAATCCGTTCGGTGAGCGTTCCGTCCGATGGTCCGGTGGTCGAGTGGTCCAGCGGCCCGTCGTTTCAGGTGGTCTCGGCGTCTCCGGCCGGACGCACCGCCCTAGTCGCTGGTTTCCGTCTCCGTCACGTCCTCGTAGCGAACCTCGGTCCCGCTCGCGACCGGCTGGAAGAGATATGTGCCGGTCCGGCCCCGCTCGACCGGCGTGAAGTCGGCGACGAACGTCGTCCGCTGGCCCTCGCGGACCTCGAAGGCCTCCTTGAACTGCAGCGGGGCGTTCCCGGGCGTGTCTACCTCGGCCTCGCCACCGTCGGCGAGCGTCCCCTCGACGGCCGAGACGTCGAGCTGGAGGAACGCGTAGCTCCCCGTCTCGATCTCGCGGTCGTCGACGAGCTGCGAGTTGCCGTCCTGGAGCTTCACGAGGTCCGCTTCCGCCGGCTCGTCGAACTCGTGGTACTCGCGGCCGTCGCTCTCGTCGACGTCGTCGGCGTCCTGGGTCGTCACGGCGTCCGCGTCGGTTTCGGTGGCCGCCTCGTCGTCGCCGTCCTCGCCGCTCCCGTCGCCGTCGTCGCCGCCATCACTCTCGTCGCCCTCGCCGGGCTTGAGCCAGATTCCCTCGATCGTAACGACACAGGACTCGAAGTCCGAGATGTCGCCCGGTGCGTCCTTCACCGTCGTCGCGAGCGTACCCGTGGCCGATCCGGTCAGGCTCGAACAGCCGGCCAGGCCGACCGTACTCGCCAGCCCGACTGCGCCTGCCGCCTGGAGATACGCTCGTCGGCTCGTCGTCGCGTCGTCGTCTGTTTTTCGCATGGTACCTTCGCTACTGACCAGGTCCGGATAAGATGGCTACGTCGTCCAGCCCAGTTCACGCCGAGTTCTGGGCAGTTCAGTCGAGTTTTGCCGGCTGAACCGTCTGAACGGTTCTGGACGGTCACGACGCGGCCAGCGACCGAGCGATGAACGATTCGACGAGGGTCACGGGACGCCGCGTCCGGTCCCGCTCCACCGGTCGGCAGTCGCGCCCGGGTCAGCGCTTTAGTCGCGTCCGGTCCAATCGTCACGTATGACCGCCGAGGCCCGCGACCGCCCCGCGAAAGAGCCCGAAGAGATCGAGGCGGTGTACGAGGACGTGGCGCCGAAGTTCGCCCGGTTCGAAGCGCTCGACCGGCTGTTCACCGGGCGATATCGCGAGCAACTGTTCTCCCGCGCAGACGGGCGCGTGCTCGACGTGGCCTGTGGGACCGGTATCAACTTCCGCTACCTCCCGGACGACGTCGAACTTACGGGCGTCGATCTGAGCGAGGCGATGCTCGATCGGGCGCGCGAGCAGGCGGCCGAACTCGGGAGGGACGTGGACCTCCAGCGGGCCGACGCGGCCGACCTCCCCTATCCCGACGACAGCTTCGACACCGTGATCTCGTCGCTGTCGACGTGTACGTTCCCGGAGCCGATAACGGTGCTGCGGGAGATGGACCGCGTCTGCCGACCCGACGGCCGGATCCTCCTGCTGGAACACGGCCGGAGCAGTCTGGGCCCGGTCGCGCGATTCCAGGACTGGTGGGCGCCGCGCCACTTCGAGTCGATGGGGTGCCGGTGGAACCAGGAGCCCGTCGATCTAGTCGCCGAGGCCGGCTTCGACTCGTTCGAGGTCCGCGAGCGGTTCCTCGGCATCATCACCCTGCTGAAAATCCGGCCGAGAGGCCACGACCCCGCGTAGGCTCACAGTTCAGTTCGGGGGTGGATCGGGCCGGTCGCGCCGGTCTGGTTGGTCGGGTCGGTCGGACCGGACGGGTCGGGCGCCGTCGAAAGTGTAGTCCAAACGAACTTACTGGTGCGGGTCCAACTGCGGACGTGAACCGATTACTCGATCCCCGACGGGAGAGCGAAGCGGTAGAACCACCGGACGACGTGACTCCGAGCCCTGACCAGAATCGCTCTGGCGGCGGGCTCAGGAGAGTCCTCTTCGGTCTCGGCGTCGCCGCGCTGACCTACCTGGTCGCACGGCGGATCCGGCGAAGCGAGAGCGCGCCCTCGATGGGCGAACTAAAGGAGACGGTGGGTGACGTCCGATCCGGCGACGGGTTCGAGATTCCCATCGGCGAGACCGGCGACGACCGGTCGGCGGGCAGCGAGGCCTCCTGGGGCACAGGCACGACACAGGGTGCCATCGGTACCGAACCGATGCCCGGCGAGGACCTCTCCAGCGGCCGCAGCGGTGACGAGGACGCCCCGGAGAGCGAGGGGCCCGACCGTGGACAGTCCGACCGGGACGAATCTGGCGGGGACGAACCGGAACCGGACCGCTCCGGGGAAGCGGTCGAGGAACGGGCCCAGGATGAGCCGAACGGACCCGGCGAGACGACCGTCGACGAGGACGCGACCGACGACGTTCACGCCGACGCGGACGAGGAGACAGACGGTGTCGAAGACGCTGGTGCGGAGGACGAGGACCGCGGGGCGGAGGACGGGGAGCCGGACTCGATCGACGTCGACGACGAAGGGGACGCGTAGGACCGCTTGCACGCCCGGCTGGTCGCTTCTCCCTAGTCCGCGGCCGTGACGTTGCCGCCCGTCTCCTCGACGACGTAGCGCTGGCCGACCATCGGGTCGAGCAGGCTGTCGACGGGCGCGTGGTCGTCGCGGAGCATCGGGACGCCACTGGTCTCGGGTGGGTCCCGGTAGTTGGCGATCTCGTCGCCGAGGTCGATACCGACGTCGCGGCGGTCGTTGCGCGCCTGGAGCTGTGCCTCCGTGAGTCGGGTGTCGTTCTTCGTCGCGACCACCTCGATGTTCTGGACCGCGACCGTCTCGGTCGTGGGGAAGCTGTACACCTGGGGATAGACCTGGTCCATCGTTCGGTACTCCGCGCGGTAGAACTCCGAGGCCGGCCCCGTGGGCGCGGAGATGAGGTTGGCGAAGAGGACGCCGTCCTCGGAGAGGCGGTCGTTGGCCAGCCGCATGAACTCCACCGTCGTCAGCTGGAAGGGGACCTTGTCCTTGCGGTAGGCGTCGACGACTATCAGGTCGTACTCGTGGTCGGTCTCCCGGAGGAACTGGCGCCCGCCGGTGGTGTGGACGTTCAGGTTCTCGGACTCCTCCAGCCGAAAGTACTCCTTCGCGGCGCCGACGACCTGGGGGTCGACCTCCGCGACGTCGACCGTGACGTCGTAGTCCGCGGCGAATCGTTTCGGCCCGGTGAATCCGCCGCCACCGATAAACAGCACTCGATCCACGTCGTCGGTCAGCAGGAGCGGCAGGTGGAAGTAGCGCGTGTACTCGAAAACGTGCCGGTTCGACTCGGACTTGTCCATCGCGCTGTGGGGCTGGCCGTCGAGGTACAGCGTCCGCGTCTCGCCGCGGTCGACGACTTCGAGTTCCTGGTAGGCGGTCTGGGTCTGGTAGACGACCTGCCCCTCCGGGGCGATACCGACGGCGCCGCTGCTCGCGGCGGCGACCAGCAGCACGGCGACGCCGACGCTCGCCAGCGCCTGGTTCCCGTCGACCCAGGGGCGGACGAGCGCGACGGCGGTCCCGACCGAGAGCAGGCCGAAGACGAGCCCGATGAGGTCGACGTCGAGGGCCGGGATGAGGAGGAAGGTCGTGGCGAAGGCGCCGACGATACTCCCGACGGTCCCGACGGCGTACACGTGGCCCGACGCCTCGCCGAGGCCCTCCTTCGCCGAGAGTTCGGCCGCGTACGGGCTGATGTATCCCAGCAGGTACGTCGGCGGCCCGAACATGAGGATGATAGCCGGCAGCGAGGCGTACCGGCTGGGAAGCGGGAACGCCGTCGTCGACCGGAGCAGCAGGTCGCCGGCGAATATCAGCACGGCGACGTACAGCGCCGTCAGGAGGAACAGTCGCGCCATGTGCCCGTTGGACGCCCTGCTCGCGGCGTACTTCCCGCCGCGGTAGTAGCCGTAGCTGAGCGCCGCCAGGAACACGCCGATGATGCTACCCCACGTGTAGATACTGGAGCCGAACTGCGGGGCGACCATCCGACCCGCGAGAATTTCGAGACCCATGCTGGTGACGCCGGAGACGAAGACGGCGAGTTCCGGGCGCGACGGGCGGTAGTCCAGGGGCCGGGACGGTGCCATATCGCTACGTCGGGCAGCGACGCCAATAAACGTTGGACGAACGACGGGGCGACGAACGACGACCGAGAACCGACGAACTACGCCGTCGTGGCGCGAAACGTCCGGACGGTGTCGCGGCGGGTCTCGCCGACGTCGACCTGCTCGAAGCCGCGTTCGGTGAACACCCGCTCCCAGTCGCGGTAGTACAGCGGCAACTCGTCGTGGACGTAGTTCACGTCGGCGTCCCCCTGGCCGTCGGCGGCGGAGTCTGGGTCAGTGCCAGAGTCGGCGACAGTTCCGGGATCGGCGTCGTCGGCCGGTTCCGCGTCCTCGGCAGGTTCCGCGTCTGGAGCGGGCTCCTCGATTTCGGCGGTGACGAACACGTCACCGGTGATACGGGCGAGTTCGTCGAACACCCACTCGTCGTCGGGGTGGATGTGCTGGAGCGTCTCGGCGGAGTACACCGCGTCGAAGCGGTCGTCGTCGAACTCGGCGACGACGTTCTCGATGGAGTCGACGTGGAACGTCCCCGCCTCGGCCAGGTCGGGGTAGGCATCCGCCATCACGTCGAAGGCCTCGTCGTTGATGTCGACGCCGGCGAGCGAATCGAAACCGTCCTCGTGGAGGTGCGCGAGGTGGCGGCCCGAACTGCAACCCAGTTCGAGGATAGACGCCTCGCGGTCGAGCAATCGCGCGAGCGACGCCCGGATCAACTCGCTGGTCTCGTCCGGACCGTAGTAGGCGTAATACGCCGGGGAGTACTCGCCGGACCGGTCGGCCCACTGCTGACGGACGTTGTTGGCATCCACTGCCCGAAACTCCGGGCCCGACGCTTAAGTCAGGTCGGACTGGCCGACTGCGGCCGGATCCGTCGAACTTGCGATCCGGCAGAACAACTGGCCCGATCCACCGGAGTGGGCATTTATATCGGCGATTCCCCCACCAGACTGGACATTTATCTTCCCACCCAAGTTTGCTTCGGACGTTCGTCCACGAAACGCGTGGCGGAGTACCACGACTCACGGAACCCTTATCCCTGCATCGGCACTGTGTCTATTTGCAATGGCAAACGGTAAGGTTGACTTCTTCAACGACACAGGCGGCTACGGTTTCATCGAGACTGAGGACGAGGACGACGACGTGTTCTTCCACATGGAAGACGTTGGCGGCGAGGACCTCACGGAAGGGACCGAAATCGAATTCGACATAGAACAAGCCCCCAAGGGCCCGCGCGCGACCAACGTCGAACGCGTCTAACTACGGCTTCTACCCGTCGCCGCCTGGCGACGACGAAGTACAAGTTTTCTCGAACGAACGAATCGCCGAGCGATAGCGACGCTACGCGAGAGAGCCGAGAAAGCCCTGTGAGCGGCGTCACAGCGCGAAAAAAGTGGAAGCGGTAACTGACCGGGAGCGTGCCGTCCGGTTACGGTGCGAGCAACAGCGTGTCGTTGCCCGTCTCGTTCGCCTCGGTTTCGTTCACGCCACCAGCGGTCACGTTTCCGGTCGTCTCGTTCTCCGTCGCGTTCAGACCGGCGTCGGTCTCCGTCTCCGTCTCTGTCTCGTTCATACCGGCGTCGGCCTCCGTCTCTGTCTCGTTCATACCGGCGTCGGCCTCCGTCTCTGTCTCGTTCATACCGGCGTCGGTCTCGGTCTCAGTCTCGTTCATACCGGCGTCGGTCTCGTTCTCCGTCTCGTTCATCGCCGTCTCGTTCGCCTCGCCGTCCTCACCCGGCAGGTTCACCGTCGTCGTCGCGTCCTCGGCGGCCGTCAGGTTGAGGCTCCGCTGGGAGTCGGCCGGCGGCTGGTCGTAGCCCAGCGCGATGGCGGAGTAGGCCGTGCCGCCCTCGACGGTGACGTCGAAGGTCTCCAGGATGTTGGAGCCCTCCTCGTCACCCTCCATACGGACCTCGACGGTGTAATCGCCCTCGGGGACCGTCACGTAGTCCGAGGCGTTCTGGTAGGAGAGGTTGTCGGCGAGGACCACGTCGCTGCCCTCGACCGTGACGTCGACGTTACCCGCGTCGGGGGACAGGTGGACGACGCTCACGGCTGCCTCACCGTCCGCCGGCTGGTACGCGTTGTCGTTGAACAACGCGGCTTCGAGCTGGGGCGTCTCCTCCTCGTCCGCTTGGTCCTCGTCGTCGGCTTCTTCCTCCTCGTCGGTCATCTCACCGCTGGTCGCGGCGAACGTCGTCACCGTGCGCGGGTCCAGCGTCACGTTCTCTGAGTAGACGACCTCGTCGTCTTCGCTCGTCGTGACCGTCACGTTGTACTCGCCGGCTTCGAGCGTCAGATAATCACTCACGGCACCGTAGGGGACCTCCTCGAGGACGGTCTCGTTGTCGACCGAGACGTCGACCGCGTCGACGTCGGGCGCCCCGTGGACGACGCGGAGGTAGGAGATCTGCTGGGTGTCCATCTCGTCCTCGGCAGTCTCGTTGGCAGCAGCCGTCTCGTTCATGCCGGCGTCAGTCTCGTTATCGGTCTCGTTCGCGCCGGTCTCCGTCTCCGTCTCGTTCATGCCGGCGTCGGTCTCGTTATCGGTCTCGTTCATGCCGGCCTCCGTCTCCGTCTCGTTCATCCCGGCGTCCGTCTCCGTCTCGTTCAGGCCACTATCGGTTTCGGTCGCCGTCTCGTTCATGCCGGCGTCGGTCTCGTTGCCGGTTTCGTTCCCGTCTGTCTGTGCAGCGACGATCGCGCCGCCCGCGAAGACACTCGCGACGAGTGTCACTGCGAGGGCGATCGCCACTACTCTCGTACGTCTGTTGTCGGACATTCCAGGCGACCATTGGGAGACGGGGCGCTTTGTTATCCAGCGGCAAGTACGCGGGCCCGCTCGCTAAGGTGAAAATACGTGGCCCGCCGTCCGACGGGGCACGAAACCGGCCTCCAGGGCGACCAGGGCAGAGAGCGATGGGATAGTGGCCGTAATCGCAAGAGGGCGGCCGGAAATCCGCCCGTATCTCGAGGGGTGGGACGTACCGAGCGAGTAAGCCGACGTTTCCCGATAATCCGGTGACGGCGGCCGTGTTAGTGATTCACGGGAAAGGTGGTAACAGACGTCGTCACTCGCCGGGCGGAAAGACTGGACACGATGGCACGCTCGCGTTCGCGGCGCGTCTCGCAGTCGGAAAATCAGTCGATGTGGCCTTCTTCGCGCAGCTGCTCTGCGTCCTGGCCGGTGTAGCGCCACTCGATGTTGGCCTTCTCGTCCTGCCAGTCCCAGGGCTCGACGAGGACGACGTCGCCCTCGTTGATCCAGGTTCGGTACTTCATACGGCCGGGAATACGGCCCATTCGGTTCTCGCCGTCTTCGCAGCGGACGCGTACGTGGTTGCCGCCGTTGTGTTCCGTCACCACGGCGAACAGCTCGTCGTTGTTGGGCATCCGGAGATTGCGACGCCCTTGTTCTTCACTCACACCTGTACTAGTCCGGACGCACAGTTAAATGGTTTGAGATTGGTGGTACCGTGTGACACGGTCGGCGGCGCTCACTCGGCGCGGGTCGGACTGTCGACGGTGTACTCGTCGATCCACGGCGGTTCGGTCCGGTCTTTCGACCAGGTGAAGAGGTGGCGTTTCTCGTTGGCGTAGTAGAACCGATAGGCGTCGACGTAGTGGTCGGCCGTCCACTCGCCGGTGACCTGTGGCGGGTCCCGGGCCGACTCGGTTGGCCAGTCGAGGTCGCGAATAGCGCTCTCGTCGAGCGAGTTCACCACCGCCCAGGACGCGTGGTCCTCGTCGTCCGTGTGATCCCAGCGATAGCGCCACTCGTCGTGGGCGGCCCCGGTGTAGTCGCGCAGGCGACGCCAGTTCGCGTGGCTCTCGGTCGCCCAGCGGGTGAGCGGGTGGTCCGCGTGGCTGAAATACAGGTCCGGTGTCTCGGGATACCCGTTGACCTGCGCGGCGGTGGTGAGCACCGTCGCGTTCTCCAGGACGTTGCTGGTCACGTGTCTGTCCACCAGCCAGCGGGCCGCCTGGGCGACGTCCTCGTCGAGCCAGAAGGCGTTGACCATCGGCCAGGGGTAGTCCCTCCCCGCGGTTATCACCTCCGCTCGGTCCCAATTCACTTCACCGTCGGGCGCCAATCGTTGTCATGGAACAGTACGAGCGGGAGTTCCTGGAGGCCGTCGCCGCCAACCTCGCGGCGAGCATCGCCAGCGGGATGCGCTCGACGACCGACGAGGACCTGTTCGAGGACGAAACGACGCTCACGGTCGCCGGTCGGATGTGGGCCAGGGGCTATCTCACCGGACGTCTCTCCATCGTGCGGAGCGGCACGACGGGGAACCCCAACCTCTCGGCAGACGACCTCGAAGCGGTCGCCGCCCTCATCGACCAGAACGAGTCCGACATCGCGGCGCAACTCTACGGCTAACAGTCACTATTCCAATGCCCCTCCCGGTCAGCGTCCTCTCGTACAACGTTCGCTACGACAATCCCGAAGAGAACACCCATCCGTGGCGGAAGCGCCGCGACCGCGTCGCCAGCGTGATCCGGTTCCACGACCCCGACGTCGTGGGGCTCCAGGAGGCGCTCCACGGACAGCTCGAGGACCTGCGCGACCGACTTCCCGAGTACGAGTGGCTCGCCACCGGGCGCGAAGAGCCCGAATGCGCCGGCGAGTACGCCGCCATCGGGTACAAACGCGACCGCTTCAACCTCGAAGAAGAGGGGACGATGTGGCTCTCCGAGACGCCCGAGGTGGAAGCGAGCGTCGGCTGGGACGCCCAGCTCCCCAGACTCGTACACTACGTGCGCCTGCGCGAGGAGGAGACGGACGTCGAGTTCTACCTGTTCAACACCCACTTCGACCACTACGGCGAGACCGCCCGTCTCGAGAGCGCGAAGCTGTTGCTCGACCGGATCGACGACCTGGCGGCGAACGAACCGGTCGTCGTGACGGGCGACTTCAACTGCCTGGCGGGGTCACCGCCGTACGAACACCTGACGAGCCGGGAGAAGCGAAGCGCCGGGCGGACGCTCCGGGACACCCACCAGATCGCCCGCCGCGGGCACCACGGGCCGACGACGACGGTCACGGACTTTCAGAACCTCGTTCCCGAGCGAAAGATCGACCACGTCTTCGTCACCAGCGACGTCGAACCAGTCCAGCACGGGGTGTGCGCCGACTGCTTCGACAGCGGGGTGTACCCCTCTGACCACCTCCCGATTCTGGTGGAACTGATGTTACCGGAGAACGCGCCGAATCCGGCCGAACAGAACGCCATCGAGGGCGCTGGCGCGCACGAGCCGACCTCGGAGTGAACCGGCCCCGACTCGCCGGCACCCACCCACGTCAGACCGCTTCGGCACCACCGCGATGCCCGAACTCGCCGTTGACCTGACGGAGAGCACCAGTGTGCGCCCGTGCCAGCGAGATACCTGCCAGTCCCACGCGCGACGCAACCCAGTAGGCGGCCACCTGCCGGTCGAGAGCGATTCCGGCGCACGCCAGCGCCGCTACCGGTCGGCCGCCTCCGGTAGCGGACGGCAGTATGGACAGCGAAACGCGGCCGCCCGTCTCACGGGCGCCGGTATCCTCCCGTTATCGGTCGTGAACTAACTGTCCCGGTAAGACCGATAGCGTCCTATCGCTATTGATGGGACAGTATCGCAATCAACCTCGACGTATCGTTCGTGAGTCCGCATGAGTACGCTCCGTGCTCCCGACAGAGCCGTCGAAGTCCTCTACAGCTGCGAGCGCCCCTTCATGCGCAAGACGTTCCAGGCGATCGACCGCCACCTCGACGCCGAATCGGCGTACGTCCCGCTCCGCGAGGAGGCGGTCGGGTGCTGGGACGAGGTACCGATGGTCGACGTACCGCCCGGTGACGTCGACACTATCGACGAGACCGTACGGGCGCTCGATCCGGACGTGGTCGTCGAGAACCACCGGTTCCGTCCCGGCGAGCGCCAGTACGTCCGCGAGTTCCCGGTCGTTCACGTCCGTCACGGCTGCTCACTCGGCCGGGGCGAGGAGTGGAACACGACCCGGGATCTCGGGGACCTGGTCGACGTCGCGCTCGCGCCCGGGTCGCTGTGGGCCGACCACTACCGCGAGCAGTTCCCCGACGGGGTCGAGACACCCGTCGTCGGCGTCCCGGAGGCCGACGAACTCGTCGACACCGACCCGCCCCGGAAACGACGGGTGCTCTACGCCCCCACGAACCACAACTACGGTGGCGGAAGTTACGTCAACACGGCCGAGCACGTACTCGACACCTTCGCCGACAGCGACTACGAACTCCGCTTCCGGCCCCACCCGATGGACCGCATCGAAGAGCCCGGCGAGTCCGTGACCGAGCGGTGTCGCCAGCGCATCGCCGACCTCCCGAACGTCACGTTCGACGACGAGGCCACGCCCCGCGAGAGCCTGCTGTGGGCCGACCTCCTCGTCTCGGACTACTCCGGCATCGTGACGGAGTGGCTCCACACCGGCCGGCCGCTGGTCCAGCTGACCGACGTCGTCGCCGACAGGGCGGTCCCGGAGGTAGGGCACGCGACCGACCGGCTCACGCTGGCACTCGTCGACGAACTGTACGAGGACGGCTACGCGCCCGACGTCGAGCGACGACGGGACGAGACGCTGTCCGAACTCGGCATCCCGATGGACGGACGCGCCGGCGAGCGCGCCGCAGCGGAGGTGGCGACGTGCGCGCAGTGATCCTCGCCGCCGGCGAGGGCAGCCGGATGGGCGTCCACACCGAGGACCGACCGAAGGCGTTCATGGATCTCGGCGGTCGAACGCTGTACGCCCGTCAGCGGGCCGTCCTCGACGAGTACGTCGACGACGTGACCGTCGTCCTCGGCTACGCCGCCGACAACGTCCGTGACGAAGTCGGCGGGGCCGACGTCGTCGTGGTCGAGGACTGGGACGACTACGACAACGCCGAGTCGCTCCGTCGGGCGCTCCAGGTCGTCGACGACGACGTGCTCGTGCTCAACGGCGACGTCATCGTCACCGAGCAGGCGCTCGAAGAACTGCTCGGCGCGTTCGCCCGCGCCCCCGACGGACGGAACGTCGTCGGGTGCATCCGTGGGGACCAGGAGGAGTCGACGGCGATTCGGTGTGACGAGGCGGGCGTCGTCACGGACTACGGGATGATACGGGGGCCCCAGCACGCCGGCGTGGGCGTCGTCGACCGGTCGACTGTCGGCCCGGCGGCGTCGTACCTGGCCGGCCACCGCGAGGAGTGGTACCCCGTGGTCTACCCGGCGTTCGCCACCGATGCCGTCGCCATTCCGCGGGCCCACCACGTCGAGATAAACCGACCCCAGGACAAGGTGCGCGCGATGCGGAAACTGCCCATGGTCGCGACCAGCGAGGCAGACGTCGAAATCTGAGAGGCGCGCGCGGAAATTACACTCGCCTCGACGATAAGGACGGGTTAGCGCCGGCCAAAAACCGCCCGACGGCGAGGCGACAGCGTTAATTGGATCCTTCCCTTCGCCTCCAGCAATGCAGGTGATCGGCCACCGAGGCTGTGCCGACGTGTATCCCGAGAACACCGTGCGTGCGGTGACCCGCGCGGCGAAGTTCCTCGACGCCGTCGAGGTCGACGTCCGCCGCTGTGGCTCCGGCGAGCTGGTCGTCTTCCACGACGAGACCGTCGACCGCCTGACCGACGCGAGCGGCCGCCTCGCCGACATGGCGTGGGCGGAGCTACGGGAGCTCGACGTCCTCGGGTCGGGAGAATCGATCCCGCGCCTGGAGACGGTGCTCGCAGCCGTCCCCGACGGCGTCGAGTTGCAGATCGAACTGAAGGAGACCGGCCTCGCCGCCGACGTCCACGAGGCCGTCCGTGCGGCCGACTGCGAGGTGAGTGTCTCCTCGTTCGACGAGGCCGCGATCAGGGAGGTCGTCGACCTCGGCTGGGACGTCTCCACCGGGCTCCTCTTCGAGTCCGACCCGCTGGAGAAGCTCCAGACCGCCGTCGACCTGGGCTGTGACGCCGTTCACCCCTACTACGATATGTGCCTGGAGACGGACGTCGTCGAGGCGGCCCACGAGGCCGGGCTGGCCGTCGTCGCCTGGAAGGCCGCGCGCCGCCGGACCGAGATCCACGTCCTCCGGTCGCTCGGCGTCGACGGCGTCACCGCCGACCGCTGGGAGATCGCCAGCGGGCTCGCGTAGGCCGTCGATCCCGGCCGCTACTCGGTTTCCGGCTCGGTCGCCGACTCGGTATCGGTCCCGGTCTCCGTCCCCTCGACGGGCGCGTTCGCCAGCGTGTCGAGCGCGCCGCCGATCGTGTCGAGGACCTCGTCGCTGGCCGTGAGCCCGTGGCGGCGAGCGAGGTACGCCGGGTCGTTGTACACGACGGTCGTCCCCGCCTCGTCCGCGAAGACGAGGATCTTCTGGGGGAGGTCGATGGCGACGGTCCGCCGTTCGTTCATCAGCTGGGTCCCGAGCGAGGGGTTGCCGAATAGCAGGAGCGTCGTCGGCGGGAGCGAGCGGTCGACGGTCGCAGCGTTCTCGGCGTGGTCCACTGTCGTCATCAGGTTCAGGTTCTCGTTGGCCTCGATCGCGCCGGAGATCGCCGCGACGACGTCCGCGACGGAGGCCTCGCGCTCGACGGTCACCAGCCCATCCATCGCCATCTCGGTGGGCGTCTCGGTCGTTTCCTCGGCATCGGTCGTCGACCCGCCGGCCGTTGCCCCCTCGGTCACCGTCGCGTCTGTCTCCTCCGTCGAGGTCCGGGTCGACTCCTGATCACCGACGGCACCGGTACAGCCGGCCAGCGCGGTCGTCCCGAACAGGGCGCCGGCGAGGGCGAGCGCGTCGCGTCTCGTGCGTGATCGTTCCGATTGCATAGCCAGTACATGACGACTCGGTGACGGGTGAAACCGTTGTGTCCCGGGTCGCTGCAGCATCGTCGCAGGCTACGCACCAGTTTGATAGACGGCGCAGCCGTCACGGGACGAACGGTCGGCTCGCCTACGACGTGATTAGCGTCCGCGTCGGAGCTCCACGGGTGACGCTTCCTCGGAAAAACCGGAGAACGGAACGGCCAGGGTGTGACCCCTGGTTATCGCTGCATGACGCGCTCGAGGGACTGGACGACACCGCCGCTGCTCCCGCCAGTCGCCTGATCGACCATGTCGCTCATGCGCGTCTGTTCGAAGTAGCCCGCGAACGCCAGGAACGTCGGTGGCCACAGCCCGACGAACAGGCCGGTGAGTTTGTCGCCCTTGACGAAGTAAAAGTACCAGGACAGCGCGACCGACGCCGCCGACGCCACGACGGCGGGGTCCATTCCGGTCTTTTCTGCGGCACGCATCGCCTGTTGCTGTTGACCTCTGTTTGCCATGCTCGTGGGCATTGGAGCCAGGCATCCTTTGTTAGAACCTGAGTAGCGCCGACAACCCGACGTTAGCGCTGGATCGACGAGCATTCCCGGCCCGGACCGAAAATCGCGCCGCCGGTGACACAGCGCCCGACAGGCGCCTCCAGTGGGTGAAACGCGACGTTTCCCTGGCCGGAACGAGCGAACGGTCGGCCTAGAGCGGTGGGGATCGCTCTCGCTCCGTCGGCGAGCAACGGTCGACGGGCGTCACTCGTGGGCGTCCCGGAGGTAGGTCGAGAGTGCCGCGACCCGGTCTTCGTCGTACGTCCAGAACCCGTAGTAGATGCCTGGGGAACGCTCCTCGGCGAGGAGGGCACAGGCGTTCAGCGGGTCGCCGGCGGCGTCGTAGACGAGAAACCAGAAGTCACCGATCTCCGTCCCCTCGCTCCGGAACAGTTCGACCCCGTCGGGCACGGGGACCGCCTCGTCGCCGGCGTCGACGAAGGCGTGGATAGACAGGTCGGTCTGCTCGGCGAGGCGGCGATAGACGTCCACCTGCGCCGCCAGGGCGTCGACCGACTGAAAGCCGACGCGGAGAGTGCCGGCGCCGATCCGCCAGGCCCGGTTCTCTATCTCGCGCGTGGCACCGAGCAACTGTCGGCGGCCGAAGGAGGCGAACAGCGTGTTGTCGAGAATCTCGTACAGCGACCGCCAGGGTTCCGAGACGTCCGTCCGGTACGTCGGCCGGAACAGCGGTGGGTCTAGCAATTCGGCGAATTTTTCGATGCCGAAGGCGCCGACGAAGCCGTCCTCGTCCCGTAACACGACGAAGCCGTCCGGCCCGCCCGGCGCGAGCGACTTGCGCTCGACGGTGACGTTGCGCGACTCGAAGTGAGCCGCGACGTCGGGCGCGCCGTCGCTCGCGTACACGACAATCGTCTTGCGTCGCTTCGCCACGTCCGCGACGAAATCCGCGAGCGTCATCTCCCCGATTGCGTCGGACTTGGACCGGGTCCCTGGAGTGGTCGGGTCATGGAGTGACGGGTTCGCCGGTCCAGTGTTCCGAGAGGTAGGCCGCCTCGACGATCTCGCGCTCCTCGGCCGACAGCGGCGATCGGTCGACGACCAGTTCCGTCGCGTCGAAGTCGACGAGTCCCGCGCTCGCCAGCTGTGGGAGGTAATTGTGGTACAGGGCGATACGGAGCGACGACCGGTCGGCGCCGGTGGTGACCCGGGACTCCGTGGTCGCTAGCCAACCGGCGAGGACGTCGGCGAGTTCGGACAGCGTGACGCGTTCGTGGTCGAGGAGGTGATAGAGCGTGTAACGCTGCTCACGCGTCCCCAGAGCGCGGAGGAGGTCCTCGTCGACGTCCGCATCCAGGACACGACCGAGAACGTCCGGCGGGTCGTCACTCATTAAATTGTATATAGTAGCTCGCCCCATTTGTGCCTTCTGCTAACAATACACACGATTGTGTTTCACAGTGTGCACGTACTCGCCGTCGAAGGGGGGAGTGATAGCACGATGTACGGAACGCATTTACGTCCTTGCCACCTCGATTCGATATGAACTACGACTCAGCGCTCGACCGCGCGTTCGACGAACTCCCGGACCAGCCCCGGGAGGCCGGTGAACGCCTCTCCGTCCCCGACCCCGTCGGCCAGACAGACGGCGCCTTCACGCGCCTGACGAACCTCGACGACATCGCCGACGCGCTCGCACGTGACTCCAAGCACGTCCACCGGACCATCCAGCGCGAGCTCGGGACCAACGGCCAGTTCGACGGGAGCCAGGCCCGCTACAACGGTTCGTTCGACACCGACGACTTCTCGGCCGCCATCGACGCCTACGTCGCCGAGTACGTCACCTGCTCGGAGTGTGGCCTGCCGGACACCAAACTCACCAAGGAAGACGGCGTCGACATGCTCCGCTGTGAGGCCTGCGGTGCCTTCCGTCCCGTCGCAAAGCGCAGCACCTCCTCGAGCCAGCAGAACACCGCGACGCTCGAAGAAGGCAAGACCTACGAAGTGAAGATCACCGGCACCGGCCGCGAGGGTGACGGCGTCGCCGAGAAGGGCAAGTACACCATCTTCGTCCCCGGCGCCAGCGAGGGCCAGGTCGTCACCGCCTACATCGAGAACATCTCGGGCACGCTCGCCTTCGCCAAGCTCGCCTGATCCGAGAGCGCTTCTTCGTCCGATTCTCCCGTTTCGAGCCCGTTGACGGCGACCCAGAGCAACAGCAGCCCTTCCAGTCGCATCGCCGGCACGACCCACCGACGGACGGTGAACGCTTCGGGCCCCTCGAAGGCCAGCCGCGTGTACATCGCGACGACCTTCTCGGGCGCGATAAGCTGGATCAGCCCGACAACTGCGATGAGGAATCGGAGCATGGCGTGGTGTTGGCGCCCCGCGGAGAAAAGTGCCATGGGGGCCCCAGATCGGATCCGCGGCACCCGCAATCCTTACGAGGGATCCGCACCATCTACTGGTAGATGCCAGCCAAGACGGGCGATCACATGGATCGGGCGTTCTGCCGGCTGTACGAACAACTGCGGGCCAGGGCCGAGGCGGAGGGACTCGACCTGGACGACGTCGCGGAGGATGACGGCCCCCGGCGGTCGCGGTCCCTGTTCGAGTAGCGCGGACCGGAACGGGCGGCGCGGACCACAACGGACTTCTTTCGAGCCACCGAGTCGATAGCCGTGCGATTCGGCGTCGACGAGGCCGGCAAGGGACCCGTCCTGGGTTCGATGTTCGCCGCGGCGGTCCACTGCGAGCCGTCGGCCCTGCCCGACGGCGTCGGCGACTCGAAGGGGATCGCCCCCGCCCGCCGCGAGGAACTCGCCGCCGAGATCCGCGAGGTGGCCACCGTCGGCGTCGGCGAGATCCCGGTCGAACGCATCGACGCCCCCGAGACGGACATGAACACGCTGACGGTGGCCGCGCACGCCGAGGCGCTCGGCGAGATTGCTGTCGATGGTCACGTCGGCACGGTCGACGCCGGGGATGCGAACGCTACCCGCTTCGGCGAGCGGGTGGCGAGCCGGGTGGACGCTGACGTGCGCATCACTGCCGAGCACCAGGCCGACGAGTCCGACCCTGTCGTGGGTGCCGCGAGCATCGTCGCGAAAGTGGAACGGGACGCTCACGTCGAGCGGTTGGCCGCCGAACACGGCGTGGTGGGGAGCGGCTATCCGAGTGACCCGACGACGCGAACCTTCCTGCGGGAGTGTGTGGAAGAAAACGGCGAGTTGCCGCCGTGTGCGCGGACATCCTGGTCGACCTGTGACGACGTGCTCGCCGCCGCCGAACAGTCCGGTCTAGACGACTTTTGAGAACGTATCGTCGACGGCGTTCGCGAATTTCGGCCAGTCGATACTCAGCTATTCCGGCAGACAGTGGGACGCTCAGGCCGTTCCGTGAGATGTTTCGATTTGACTGTCTCTGATAGAGAATTGTACGCTGTGTGTTTCTGCATAGCCGGACTTCCACTCGAACTCGGTTTCGAGACCACCGTCAGTCCTGATATGTATCTCACACACTGCATCTTCCGGGATCGGATCGTCGTAAACGTGCCTCTCGTCCGCCGGGATCGAGGTTGAATCGGAGAAAAATGCCGATTTTGAACCATCTTCGATGATATCAATTTCCACTGTCCTGGTGGAGGATGTATTATTGAATATGTATATGTCTGACTCGTGGTTACTGCCAATACAACCACTCAACCCAAGAAACAGTACTGCCGTCGCTTTCAACGATCTACGACGGGACAGATGGGGCATCTTAGCGAGCAATCGTTGCCATTCGCATATATGCTTTCTTTGGTAGACCGACTGATGGGAATATTGGTCGACAAGCCAGTTCGGCATCACGCACCTAGCGAACCGAAAACCGAGAGAACGCGAAGAGTCCCTTACCGCTCGTCCTCGCTCAGGACGAGGTGGCGGAGGATGTCACCGTAGGCCGGGCGGGTCACGAGCACACCGATGAGGACGCCGACGATGGTGACGATGGCGAAGCCGGTGAGGTCGCCCAGCGAGAGCACCATCAGCGGGCTCATCGCGATGATGGTGGTCGCGGCGGCGGCGCCGATGACCCAGAACGCCTTGCGGAAGCGGTTCTGGAACACCCGCCCGGTCGCCACCCCCTTCTCCTGGAGGATCTCGTCGGCGATGATGATCAGGTCGTCCACCCCCGTGCCGATGACGGCGATGAAGCCGGCGATGTGGGAGAGATCGATGGGGAACTGGACCAGCGAGACGAAGCCCAGCAGTATCACCACCTCCGAGAGCGCGGTGACGACCATCGGCGCGGCGACGCGGGGGTCGCGGTAGCGGGTGTACACCGCGCCGCTCACGGCGATGACGGCGATGAGGCCGGTGATGACCGAATTGGTCTTGTACTGGTCACCGAGCGAGGGCTGGAGCGACGTGGTCTGGGCCTCCGCGAAGTCCAGCGGTGCGGGAAGGGGCGCGCCGACCTTCAGGCTCAGTTCGAGATTCCGGGCGCGGTCCCGGTCCGGCGCGGTCATCGACATCGACGGGTCGTTGACGAACGTGTCGTCACGGAACGACGACGCCAGGCCCGGCTCAACACCGGCGGCGAACACGGGCTCTTCGTTGAGCGTCGTCAGCAGACAGCGGTCGCCCGCCGAGAGCTGTTCCTCGGGTGGTGTGGAACTGGTCGTGTCGACGCCACACCGAGTACCCTGGGTGTAGCCGTGGGTCTGCATCGCCTGCATGAACGGCCCCGCGGCGGAATCGGAGAGGGTCACGCCGACGCTGTACCGGCCGGCCTGGTCCTGGCGGACGCTGCCGATGTCGTCGAAGTCCTCCTGGGTGAGGACCTCCTCGCGGACGACCGAGCCGTTCTGGGCCTGGTAGAGCACGTACTGGCGGACGATCCCTCGCTCGTCGAGGATCTGACGTAGCTCACCGATGTCGCGACCCGTCGCCTCGATGACGATGTAGTTCTCGCCCGTGGGCGTTCTGGCCTCGCGGACGTCCGCGCCCGTCAGTGCGGAGACCTGGAGCTTCTCGTCGATGACGCTGACCATCTCGTCGCGAGTCGACTGGGTGACGCCGTTCCGGACGTCGGACTCGGAGACATCGTATCCTTCGTCCTGGAGCGCGGTCAGTAGCTCGGCCTGCGTGACGTTCCGGCTGTACACCTCGACGGTGCCGCTGTCGGGTTCGTTCTGCTCGTTGGGAGTCACCTCAACGTCCAGGCGGTCGATCTCGAAGCGCTGGGCGAGCGTAGTCTCCAGCGAGTCCGACTCGTTGAAGCTCGTGATGTTCACGTTCTCCGTCGTGTTGCCGACGATGGGCGCCCGGATGCGGGACCCGCCGTCGAGCTGGATGCCGTACTGGAGGTTCGTCCACCCGCTGTCCCGCTCGTCGGCGGAGACGTTGGCACCGGTCGGCGCTTCGGTCTCGTTCGCGCCGCCGCCGGCCGTCGCGCCGGGCACGAACAGCACGACTGCGCTCGCGACGAGCAGGAGGACCAGCAGGACGATGCGCCAGTTGTCGCGGATGGCGCTCATCGCGCCACCCCCTCGTACTTGTACCAGCGAAGGAGTGAGAGGTTCAACAGGTAGGTGTTCATGAGGTCAGCGGTGAGCCCGATGACGAGAACGATCCCGATGTCCGCCATCAGGTCGATGTTGAATATCGTCGCCACGACGGCCATCACCGACATCGCTGCGATGGAGGTGAGCGTCATCGTGATACCGGTCTCCATCGCGCGGTAGACGCTCTCGTAGAAGCCGCCGGAGCGACGGAGGACGTGGTTGTTGAGCAGGATGTCGGAGTCGACGCTGTAACCGATGAGCATCAGGAGGGCGGCGACGGTGCCCAGCGACAGTTTGATCCCGATAAAGTTCATCACCGCCAGCGGGATGATGATGTCGGAGAACGCCGACACTACGACGGCCAGGCTCGGGACGAAGGTTCGGAACAGCCCGAACACGAGGAGGCTCATCCCGGTGAAGGCGACGACCAGCCCGATGACCGCCGTCTGCTGGGCCCCGGCCCCGAAGGATGGCGCGGTCGACGCGCTCGACAGGACGTTCATGTCGGCCGCCTGCGCCTGCTGGCGGATCGACTGGACGTCGGAGGACTGGAGGCGCACGACGTAGGTGTCGCCGGACCCGACGACCCCCTGGACCGAGATGACGGTCTGGTCGAACGACGCCTCGACTTCCTGCTGTGTCATGTCCGATTCGACGCGCAACTCGGTTCCCCCGGTGAAGTCGATGCCGGGCGTGACTGGTGCACCGGGGTCGGTCGGCGCCCCGGTGACGAAGAGCGACCAGCCGACGAGAATCAGTATCGCGAGGGCGAGCACCGCCAGCGGCACGGCCGCCAGCTGACGGTTCGAATACTCCGTGTAATCGACCTCGCGCACGTCGAACTCCATCATGGGGTTTGGTGCGAAAGGGCTCCGAATAAGCCTTCTTATCTCGGGGTCGAGGAGTGCGAGAGTCGCCGGACGGGTGAGGAAGCAGTCCACGTGCGCTGGCGGACCGCGCCCCTCCGCCGCGGACCCAAACTGCTTTGATCGTGGTCCGCGGACAGTCGACGAACGATGGACGAATCCAGACGGCAGTTCCTCCGGACGGTGGGAGCGGCCGCGGCCGGTGTCGCGGCGGCCGGCGGCCTGGCCGGCTGTACGGGACCGCTCCGGACGCTCGGCGGCGGCCCGACGAGTCCGGCCACCGCGACCGCGGACGCGCAGTTCCGCGGTGACCCGACCCGACGGGGGATCGCTCCGGACGCGACGGTCCCCGAATCGGTCCGGGTCAACTGGGAAGTCCCCGACGTCAACACCGGGGACCACACCGCTGCGAAGGCGAGTCCGGTGCTCGCCCCGAACGGCGACGTCGTCGTCCCCGGCGACACCGGCGAGGTGCGTGCCGTCACGCCCGACGGCGAGGTTCGCTGGCGGACCGACGCCACCGACACCACGCGGGGATTCCACGGCACGCCGACCATTGCCAACGACACCATCTACGTCGGCGCCTACGACGGGAACCTGTACGCCTTCGACCTGGAGTCCGGCGAGCAGTACTGGCGCGTCCAGCTCGGCGACGCCATCGGGTCGAGCCCGGGCTACCTGGACGGCGTCGTCTACATCGCCGTCGAGTACTACGACCCCAGCGGTGGGATGTTCGGCGTCGACGCGGTCACGGGCGACGTCGTCTGGGAGGACCAGCGCCCGACGGACCACCCGCACTCGACGGCCGCCATCGACGAAGAGAGTGGTCGGATCGTCGTCGGGTCGAACGACGGCGACCTCTACGCCTGGTCCTCCCCCGACCACGAGTTCGAGTGGACCTTCTCGACTGGCGAACCCATCAAGGGCCCCGTCGCCACGTACGACGGCAGCGCCTTCTTCGGCTCCTGGGACGACCACGTCTACCGCGTCGCCCTCGACGACGGCACCGAGGAGTGGGCCTTCGAGACGGGCAGCCTGGTGATGTCGGGCCCCTCCGTCGAGCCGTCGACCGGGACGGTGTACGTCGGCAGCCACGACTCCAACCTCTACGCCCTCGACGCCGCCACCGGCGAGTCGAAGTGGCGCTTCGACACCGGCGGCAGAGTCATCGGGTGCCCCGTCGTCACGAACGACCACGTCCTGGCCGGTTCCTACGACCGCCGCCTCTACGCCGTCGAGAAGGACACGGGCGAGGAACGCTGGCGCGTCGAAACCGGCGGCTGGGTCACGAGCACGCCGCTCGTCACCGACGACGCCGTCTACGTCACCTCGCGGGCGTCCGAGGAGTACCTCGGCGAGGATGAAAGCGGGGACGGCGGTGACGGTGAGGACGGCGGTGACGGCGACGGACCGACGGGGGCGCTCTACCGCATCGTCGCCGACGAGTAGCGAGAAATCTCGCCCAACTCGCGAAGGACCTACCAGTGTGAGGCCCCTAGCCGATTCGATGACGCGAGCAACCACCGTCGTGCTCTCCTACCCGTCCGACCTGAGCGAGTGGGGCCGCGACGAAGTCGAAGGGAGCCCGTTCCGGGCCTACCTCCCGAAGGCCCACGATACCGCCAGCGAGGGCGACGTCTGGGCGGAGTTCGTCGACGTCGGCTGCTGTGGGGACTCACTCGACGTCGACCTCCGGGTCGAGTCGGTCGAGGGCGGCGACGCCGTGGACGAGGACACCGAATTCAGGTTCACCGAACGCGACGGCGATGCAGTCGAAGGCGGCTGGCGCGTCCAGAGCGCTGGCGGACCGACCCTGTAGGTTCCCGGGCCGAACCGGCGTCCCTGCCGTCGGTCCCTACTCGCGTCACTCGTTGACCGCCAGCGGCAGGACGACCCCGACGCCGATCAGGACGCCCCACTGGACGAGTTCGTTGTCGGTGACTGCCGAGGCCGCGATCCAGAGGATAACGGCGAGTACGACGAACGCAGCCGTGGTTTTGGTATCTCGGGAGACCATCTCAATCGGGCAGGTAGCGGACGCTGACGACGCCGTCCGCGGCGCGTAGTTCGACCCGCTCGACGCCGAGGCGGGCCGCCCGGGCGACGGTCTCCTGGTCGTCGACGACGTCCGTCGCGGCCTGGTCGGTGCGGTCTTCGGGCACCGTCAGCACGTGGATCTCGCCGTCGCCGGCCCGTTCGCGCATCTCGATGTCCCCTTCCGACTGGTCGGCGGCCATCTCTTTCTCCATCGACGTCGGTGCCATCTCGCTGCGCTCGACCGGGATGGTCCGGCGAGACTCGATCTCGGTAATCTGGTAGGCGACTTCGAGGGGTGGCTCCGGCTCGACGGTTCCATCGATAATCTCCCCAGCCTCGACGCCCGGGTTGTCCGCGAGCGTGATCACCTGCTGGTCGTGGACGTCGCGCAGCGTGGCGGCCTCCTCTTCGGCTGTCGTCACGAGAAACGTCCCTTCCTTCATGGGCGTTGGTTGACGAGGGGCGGTCTTCCCTGTTTCGTCCCTTCGAGACACAACAATCGGTTGCGAGACCGTAACCGAGGCCACTGACGAGAACAACTTGAAAGCCCCGGCCTGCTCGACTCGGGGGGCTCGCTGCGCGCCTCGCTTCGCTCGGTGCTTGCGTCGCCCGCCTTCGCCGAGCAGGCCGCCCCTTTCATTCCCACCCGTTGCGGTCGTCGAGCGGTAGTTTGGCAGTGGAAATCGACTATCGCGACACGCCCACTCGACCGTCGTCGAGCGAGAGTTCGAACCCCCGCGCTTCGAGCCAGTCGGTGGCCTCGCCCTCGCCGTGGAGCATGACTTCGGCGAGGTCCGCGGGGTCGTCGACGTCCGTCGCCAGGCGGAACGAGTCCACCTCGATGACGTCGTCTGTGAGATTCCGGGCGATCCGTCGGTGGTCGCGGATAGAGGCGTCGTGGTAGTCCACCCGAAAGTCAGGGTGGCGGGCGACGAAGGCGTTGGTGCCGCCGCCGCGGCCCGGCGCGAGGACGACGTCGGCTTCGGGTTCGAACAGTCGGTCGAGGGCGTCGGGTGTCGCGAGCCCGAGGTCAGCCATCACGACGGTGACTGGGCCGTCGGTGGTTTCGAGCACGTCGTTGACGGCTGGGTCGAGCGCCCGGTCGTCGACAGTGACCGGCGCGTCGACGTCGACGCGCTCTGTCGCGAGGACTTCGGGTTCCCGGCCGATAGCACGGAGCGCCGCGAGCACGTCGTCGAGCATCGCGCGCGCGAACTCACGGCGCTCCTCGGGTGAAAGAACGGAAGCAAGTCGCGTTTTCGGCTCCGAGACGGCGAACGGGACGACGGTCCGCATCTACAGGCGGCTGACCGTCTCCTGCTGGGACTTCCAGTAGTAGATCCCGCCGCCGATGAGGGCGAGCACGAGCAGGACGCCGCCGCCCATCAGTAGCATGCTGGTGGTCTGCTGGGACTGCTGTGCGTTCTCGGCCTTCTCCTGGGCGTTGTTCGCCAGGCCGACCGCGTTGTCGAAGTTCTCGGCCTCGTAGGCCGACACCGCGCTGTCGCGGAGGGTCTCGGCCTCGTCGTGGCCGCCGATCTCGTCGATGGCCGCCTCGGCGTCCTCGATGGCGTTCCGGGCCTCCTGGCTGTCCCCGGTGTAGTGGTGGGCCGAGTCGTTGGCGAGTTCCTCGACGTTCCCGCCGGTGGTCTGGTCGAGCGAGGTGACGCGGTAGGTCTCCTCGGGACTGTACGTGTAGTTCTCGATGGCCGGCGTCGTGCCGTCGAGGTTGACGACGACCTCGTCACCGTTGTCGTCGACGTCGAGCGAGTGGTTGAACGACTGCTCGGTGTAGGTCTCCTGGGAGACCTGGGTGCCCGCCCGGAGGACCGTCACGGTCCAGCGGACGTCTTCGAGTTCGGTCTCACCCTGGAGCGTCCACTCGTTCGGGGCGTCGGTGAACGGGTCGTCGATGGTGTAGGTCACCTGGACCTCGTCGCCGACCTGGGACGACTCGGGAACGCCCTCGCTAGAGAGACTGAGCGCACTCGCTGGTCCGACGGCAGCGACCAGAACCGCCACGAACAGGAGTGCGATCGTCGCCCTAGAACAGGGGATCGAGCTCATCCTCGTCATCTTCGACCAGCTGTTCGAGGTTGTCCTCACTCTGCTGGCGGATGTCGTCGATGTTGTCCTGGGCCTCGATGGCGATCTGCTGGAGCTCCTTGATCCGCGGGACGTTGTGGATGCCCGACAGCAACACCGCCGCGGCGACGCGGGGCTCGTTGGTCGGGTAGTCCCCACCCCGGACCTCCATCGACCCGGTCTGCTCCTCGAGCCACTTCCGCCCGCGCTCTATTCCCTTCCGGTTGAGGTGCTGGGACGGCCCGGCCATCACGAGCAGCGCGCGCTCGGCGCCCTCGATCTCGCAGGGCAGCGTCAGCCGACCGAGCGCCGCCTTGCGGACCAGCGACGTGATGCGGTTAGTCGTGTTGGCCGTGTCCATGTCGCTGCCGCCCTCGTCACCCTTGAACCGGGAGAGGAGGCCGCCGCTGGAGCCGGAGAGTTCGACGTCCTCGGAGGCGTACCCCACCGTGGAGACGCCGCCGCCGGCCAGCGTGTTGATGATCTCCGAGGAGTCGACGACGGACTCGGCGACGTTGTCGCCGGCGCCGACCTCGCCGGCACCGAACAGCACGCCGAAGCGCCGGACGATCTCCTCGTTGATGTGGTCGTAGCCGCCCTGGACGGACTCCCCCGTCTTCCGCCAGGAGTCGTTGTCGAACACGAGGAGGTTGTCCACCTCGCGGACGAACGTCTGGAACGAGCGCGCGGCGTTGAGGGTGTATATGCCACCCTCGTCGCCGCCCGGCAGGACGCCGAGCCCGTACACCGGTTCGGTGTAGATGCGCTTGAGATGTTTCGAGATAACCGGGGACCCGCCCGACCCCGTCCCGCCGCCGAGTCCGGAGACGACGAGGAACGCGTCGATCTCGTGGACCGGGATGTTGTCGATAGCCCCCTGGATCTCGTCTATGTCCTCCTCGGCGATCTCCGCACCGAGTTCGTTGTCGGCACCGACGCCGTGACCCTTGACCCTGGCCTGTCCGATAAGGACCCTGTGCTCCTCTGGTATCTGTTCGAGTCCGAGCAAGTCAGCTTTCGCCGTGTTCACTGCGACGGCCGAGCGAACGATACCGGAGTTCGTTCGCTGGTCGTATTCGAGGAACTTGTCGACGATTTTGCCACCGGCCTGCCCGAAGCCGATCATCGCGAGTTTCATTGGTTCGAGACTCCGCTTAAAGAGGGCAAGTGCGAAAGCGGGTATAAGCCTTTTGCCAGAATATCGAATACGATAGGGGATCTCCTGTGTGATAATCTACAGCTTTGGGGGCTACAGCCGGTGATTAGCTGGTCGTCACTCGTCGACGCCCAGGTACGTAGCCAGTGTGGTAAGGTCCGCTACGTCGACACCGAATGCGTCGACGTCGTTGTCCGCGACGCTGTTGTCGAAGCGCAGCGAGCGGTACTGGTCGGCGCCCATCGGGAACCCCGGGATGGCCCCGGCGACGGACAGGCCGAGGCCGGCGAGCACCATCGGGACGGGAAGAACGGTCAGCGATTTGCCGCGCGCGCGGTAGGCCAGCTTCGCCACCTCGGCGAGGGTCACCACCTCTGGGCCGCCGATTTCGTACGTCTCGCCGACGTGGGTCTCGTCCTCGAGAGCCGCCGCCACCATCGGGACGAACTCCTCGACGTGAATCGGCTGGAAGCGCGTCCGACCGCCGCCAGGTAGCCCCGTGACGTACGGCGTCGTCAGTTTCGTCGTGAAGGAGACGAACTCGCCGCCCTCCCCGAAGACGATAGAGGGACGGAAGATGACCCAGTCCAGATCACTCGCGCGCACGACGTCTTCGGCCTTCCCCTTCGCCCGGATGTAGTGAGTCGTCCCCTCCGGGTCCGCGCCGAGGGCGCTCTGCTGGACGAAGCGGTCGACGCCGTGTTCTTCCGCGGCCCGGACGCAGTTGCGCGTCCCGCCGAGGTGGACCGTCTCGTGCATCTCGTTACCGCCGCTGGGCTGGAACAGCGGCGACAGCGCGACGAGGTTCACCACCGCGTCACGCCCCTCGAAGGCGGGTTCGATGGAGTCGTAGTCGGTGACGTCGCCGGCCACCGTCGAGACGCCGTCGGGGAGCGCGCCCTGGTCGGGCGAGCGCGACAGCGACGTCACCTCGTGGCCGCGCTCGACGAGTTCGGTACACAGGTACTGTCCGATGAAGCCGTCGCCGCCGACCACGAGCACGTTCATGCTCGAAACTGGACCGGGAGCGACCGTAAAACTTGGCGCTCGCTAGCGAGGCGCGCTGACGACGGCAATCGGCGTATCGTTCACGGTCCGACACCAGCCAGGGCTTACCGTCCAGTTTGGTCGGGATACCGGCCGCGCGCAACGTCAGAGAACGGTGGAGACGGCTGAATCGGACCGCAGTCGGCCAGTTTCTCGAAATTCGCCCCCGTTCGTAGCGACGACCCGGGTGGACGTTAATCCGAGATTTGATCGGGTTTCGCTGCGACTAAGCCGTCAATTACAATCCCCGCTGTCGACGGGTACAGAGACAGATGTCCAGTCAATCGCAAGAGACGACCGAAGAGACCCAGTCGACGGCCGCCGGGTACTCGGTCCGCTGGTTCCGCAGTGGCGACGCGGACGGCGTTCGCGCCCTGTTCGAGGACGCGCTGGGTCGGACACGGTCGCGAGCGTACGTCGACTGGAAGTACGTCGACGACCCGTACCTCTCCCACGTCCCGATCAACGTCGCCGAGCACGACGGCAACCTGGTCGGCGTGCAGGCGTACCTCCCCTGTCGACTCCGGCACGCCGGCCGGACGGTGCTGGCGCTCCAGCCCGCCGACGCAGTCATCCACCCGGACCACCGCCGGAACGGGCTCTACACCCGGATGACGCGCCAGGCTATCGACCGGTACGAGGCCGGAGAGCCGTCGCTGTTCTTCAACTACCCGACCGAGGGCGCGCTGGGCGCCCAGCGGAAGCTCGGCTGGGAGTCGCTCGGCGAACTCGACGTCTTCTACCGCATCCAGCGCCCCTCCGCGTTCCTCGGCGACGCACTCGAGGACGCTCTCGGCGGCGCGGGCGGTCGGACGCTCGGGCGCGTCGCGAACGGGGTCGCACGCGGCGCGTTGACGGCCCTCGACAGGGTCGGGACGCCGTCGGAGCGCCTCACGGTCGAACGGCACATTGACCCGCCCGCGGCACTCCTCGCCACCCTGTACGACCGGTCGACTCCCGAGCGGATCCACGTCGACCGCGAAGCGCGGTTCTACGAGTGGTGGCTCGCCGACCCGACCCACGACTATCGGACCTACGTCGCCCGGTCGCGCGGGGACCCCGTCGCGGGCCTCGTCACGCGACTCACCGACAGCGGCGTGTTGCAGCTCCGCGACGCGGTGCCGCTCCCGCCGAACCAGCCCGTGGGCCCACTCGGACGGCTCCTGTCGGCGGCGCTCGCCGACCACCGCGACGCGGACGTCGTCAAGTCCGTCGGCGAGACGCTCCCGGCCGACGTCCTGGGCCGGTTCGGCTTCGTCCGCGACTCCGCGCCGGTGCTCGACAGCCGGAGGAAACCGCTCCGCATGGCCGCGCGGCCGCTCGCGAGCGACGACGCTGAGGGGCCGGTCCACGATGACGACGGGCAGGAAGACGACGGGCCAGACACTGGCGCCGACGGACCGGACAGCGACGCCGTCACCGACCGCGCGAACTGGTTGCCCACCTTCCTCGAACCGAACAAGGACTGATCCGGATGGGACGAGACCGCAGCCGTCCGACAGTGATGGTGCTCGACGGCGACAACGACAACGCCATCCAGGTCGCCACCGAGCTCTCGGAGGATCTGGACGCCGAGGTCGTCGGCGTCGGCACCAGCAACTGGAGTCGCCTGCTCCGGTCCCGGTACTGCGACGTCGGCGTGACGACGGTTCCCGCGAGCGAGCCGGGGTACGCCGACCAGCTTCTCGACGCCGTCGAGGCGCACCGTCCCGACCTCCTGATCCCGGTCGGCTACCACTCCGTGGCCGCCGTCGACGGAATTCGGGACGACCTCCCCGACGCGGTGGAGTGCTGGCTCCCGCCCTCGGACTCGCTCGACGTGGCCGTCGACAAGGTCGCGACCGCGGAACTGGCGGCCGAACTCGACGTCGGCACGCCCACGTCGTTCACCGACCGCGTCGCGGCGCTCGACGAGCGAGGTCGACCAGGGGAGATCGGTAGCCTGCCGTTTCCCCTCTTCCTCAAGGCCCGCCACGAGTGCGGGAAGAACGTCACGGCTGAGGTCGAACGCCCAGGAGCGTTCTGGGCGACCTACGACGACCTCGTCGGCGAGCGCGGCGTGCAGGAGGTGATCGTCCAGGAGTGCATCCCGGGCGAACGGACATACGCCTGCGGGCTCCTCTACGACGACGGCGCGCCGCAGCTGCTGTTCGCCCACGAGGAACTCCGCTCCGTCCCGCGCGAAGGCGGCAGCGGGACCCGGGTGCGCCTGTTCCGCGACCCACGGATCGAGACCGCCGCCATCCGCCTGCTCGACAGCCTCGACTGGCACGGGCCCGCGCTGGTCGAGTTCAAGCGCTGCGCCGACGGTAGTTACGCCCTCATGGAGATCAACCCGAAGCTCTGGGCCTCCTACGCGCTCGCGAGCCAGGCGGGCTACCGCTTCGTATCGACGTGTGCGCGCCGCGCGCTTGGGCTGGACGAGGAGCGACGCAGCCATCCGCCCGACGCGACGGCGGAGATGGTGTTCCCCCTCCGGGAACTCTACTACGCCGCCCGGACAGACGACGAGTCGCTCCTCCGGTCGGCCGCCGCCATCTGCTGGCCGCCAGCCCGCCTGGATCTGAACCTCCGCGATCTCGGGGCGTGGCTCACCCCGCCGGCCGCCGTCGTCGAAACCGTCGACACAGCCACCGCCAGTCAATCCAGCGTCGGGACGTCGGCCCAGAACGCGGCGAACGGCGACAGCCGTGCCGACGAAACCGACCGCCGCCCCGCCGGTACCGAGCCCACGAACGTCGACTCGCCGCCTGGAGACGCCGACGAGGGCATCGCAGACGAAGCAGACCTCCCGGGCGATTGATGCACCGGGCCAGGACCGGTGGTCGACGCGAGACCCCCGCCGCGTAGCGGGGCGTTTACGTGAGACGCCCGTGACCTGCCGGTATGCTCATCACGCTGGAGGGCCTCGACGGGAGCGGCAAGACGTCCGCCTGGGAGTCGCTCCGGGACGGCGACGGCACTCGCGACGACGCCGTGCCGGACGACGCCGTCTTCACCCGCGAACCGACGGAGACGTGGTACGGGGAGGCCGTCGAACGCTCCATCGGGGACGACGACGCCGACCCGCTGGCCGAACTGTTCCTCTACACTGCCGACCACGCCGCCCACCTCGCCGACACCGTCCGTCCCGCGCTCGCCGACGGTCGCGTCGTCGTCTCGGACCGCTACTCCGATTCTCGGTACGCCTACCAGGGCGCGACCCTCTCGGACGCCCTCGACGACCCGCTGACGTACGTCCAGGACGTCCACGCCCCCTGGACACGCCCGCCGGACGCCACCATCTACCTCGACGTCGACCCCGAGACGGCCGCCGAACGCAGCGGCGCCACCAACAAGTTCGAGACGGCCGACTACCTCGCCGACGTGCGTGCGAACTACGAACGACTGGTCGAGGCCGAGCCCGACCGATTCGTCCGCGTCGACGCCTCCCAGTCGCAAGCGGAGGTTCTCGACGAGGTTCACGAAACTGTGGCGTCGCTCCTCTCGTAGTTTTCTAGTTTTCGGGTGCGGGAGTACTCGGTATAGATCAACAGTTTAGCGATTGACGGGGTTTTGCTTCTCGCTCCGATCACAGACGCAAACAACTCGAAAGCCCTCGGCGCGCTCGACTCGCGCGGCTCGCTGCGCGCCTCCCTCCGGTCGGTGCTTACGTCGCCGTGCTTCGCCGACCACGCCTCGCCCTTTCAGTCCACCAGGTTCCGCATCACTCGCGCGATGAAACGCGCTCGCGATCGACTCCCACCCCTCCCCGGATTCGCGGCGTCCGCCGCGAATCACCCTTCCTTCAGCAACCGCGCGGCGGTCGGCCGGGAGCGAGTAGCCGAGCGAAAGCGAGGCTCTCGCGACCAGGGGAAGGGCAGGGCTGCGGTGCTGACCTGGAGGACTGAAAGGGCGAGGCGGGCTCGCGCCGTCAGTGCAGTCGCTCAGCGGGCCCTACCCGAACGGACGTGAGGGTATCCCGCTGAGCGACCGCGAGCGCGCCGAGGGCTTTCTGGTTATTTGCGGTATCGTTTCTTACGACGTGTACAAACCAAACACACCGCACAGTTTATCGAAAATCCTAGGATCGGTCGGGTAACTCGACGTCGTCGGGCGCGGGCATCCAGAAGTAGTCGAAGGTGATGCCGAGAGCGAGTGGTACCGCGATAGTGATGGCGATGACCGTCGCGCGGCTCCCCAGGTCGACCCCGAGGCCGAACACGCCCGAGAGGACGAACAGCACCACCACCATCGTGAGCGGGATGAGGAAGAGGGCGTAGAGGATACTCCCCCAGGCCGTCTCGAGGCGGACGCGGAAGAAGCGGGTCATGAGGGCAGCGAGCGCGCTGTTGACCAGCACGATGACGAGGAGACCAGTGATACCGACGACGCCGACCATGGTGGCGCTAGTGACTCAGCCCTCTTTGCCGTATCGAAGCGCTACCGTCGGGAGCGCCGATTCCGACAGTCGGTGGGAGACACCGCCCGGTGACTCGGCCGGTCGGGATCACTCCAGACAGATGTAGGTGCGCGTGTCGGCGACGCCGTCCAGGTCGCGGATACGCGTCGCGACCGAGTGCATCACGTCGTACACCTCGTCGCCGGCGGCCTCGGCGATGATGTCGTACTGGCCGGCGACGATGTGGGCGTCGGTGACCCCTTCGTGGTCGCGGATGGCCGCCAGGAGCCCTTCAGACTTCCCCGCGGCGGTCTTTATCATGATGAAGGCGGTGACCATACGTAGTATGTGACACGATACCACGAAAAGGTTTGCCCGCCACCGCCCCACGGCGGTCCGTCGTTCGGGGTACATTTATCCACCCCCAGGTTGTAACAGTTACCATGCGATTCGTTATCGTGGGTTCCGGTCGCGTCGGGCTCCGGACGGCCCGCGTCCTCGACGAGAGCGGGCACGACGTCGTCGTCATCGACAGCGACGACGCGAAGGTAGCGCGGGCTCGCGAAGAGGAGTACGATGCCATCGAGGGCGACGGGGCGATGGAAGCGACCCTCGAGGAGGCAGACCTCGACAGCGCGGACGCGCTCGGTGCGCTCACCGGCGACCTCAACGACAACTTCGTCGCCTGTATGATCGCCAAGGAACACGGCTGTCGCACGGTCATGCGCATCGACGAGGACTACCGCGAGGAGATCTACCGCACCTACGCCGAGGACGTCGACGAGGTGATCTACCCCGAGCGGCTGGGCGCCATCGCCGCCAAGAACGCCCTGCTGGGCGGCAGCATCCGCGCCGTCGCCGACGTCGCCCACAACCTCCAGCTCGTCGAACTCACCGTCACCGAGCAGTCACCCGTCCGGGGCTACTCGCTGAGCGAACTCGAACTCCCCGCCCACTCGACGATGATGGCCTTCGGCAAGGACGGCGAACCGGCCCGGCTGGCCACCGACGACGACACCCTCGAACTCGGCGACCACCTCATCGTCCTCGCGGACTTCGACGCGCTCTCGGACGTCCGCAGCATCGTCGTCGGCGAGACCGGCCGCAAGGCGGCCGCGGGGGGTGTGTAGCATGGTCGTCGCCTACGTCATGGTCAAGGCCCACACCGGCGAGGCCGACCGACTGAAACGCGACATCGAGGCCATCGAGGGCGTCGTCGAGGCCTCCATCGTCGCCGGGGACGTCGACCTCATCGCCAAAGTCGACGTCGAGACCCCCGGCGAGGTCAAGGACGTCGCCGCCACCCAGATCCAGGACATCGACGGCATCGAGGACACGCAGACGTACATCGCGATGGATTAGCGACTAAACTTTACTTCGTCGGGTTCGAGTCGCGCCTTCGGCGCGCTCGAACCCCTCCTCGCAAACTTTAGTTTCAAACTTCCCGGTCACTCGCTCCGCTCGTGACCGGTGAAACGGCTCGCTTCGTTCCCGTGAGCGAAGCGAACGGGTGCTCGGAAGAGCTTGCTCTTCCGGTGCTCGCGCCGTATGCTGGAAGGTTAGCGCAACCGCTACAGCGGCGTGCCGCCGACCTCGCCCTCGCCACCCCCGCTGGAAGCGTCGCTGACCAGGTCCGCGACCTTGCCTTCGTAGCTGTAGCCGGGGACGATTCCTTCGACGTAGGTGCCCTCGACGTACTCGACGAAGGCCTTGGCCACGTCGGCGGCCCGGTCGGCGCTGCCGAACGTGAACTCGTAGGTGGTGAGGACGTCTTCGCCGTCCCGTTCGACCGAGAACTCATCGAGTTCGACGTCCGCTCGCGTGGCCTTCGGGGCGTCCTCCAGGCGGAGTTCCAGCGTCTCGAACCAGCCGTCGGCGACGGTGTCGCCGACTTCGTCCTCGGTGGCGGCGTGGAGCGTCGGCGCGCGCACGGTGACGATGTAAGCGGTTCGCCACTCTTCCGCATCTTCTGCGGTGACGCGGCCGTCGAACACCGTCGTCGTCAGGCGATACGATCCGTCGTCGGCCCGCTCGTATGCGTCGTGGCGGTCGAACGCTTGCTCGACCGCGTCCGGGAGCTCGTCGGTCATTGGCGCCCGGTAGGTGAGTCCGCGTCAAAAGGCCGTCGTCAGCGGTCCGCCCGGAGAGTTAAGCGTCCGCGCGGCAACCGTTCCGGCGATGCCGCTCACGCCCTTCCACCTCGGTCCCGCGCTACTGATCGGTGTGATCCTCCATCGTCGACTGGACCTCCCGACCCTGCTCGCCGCCAGCGTCGTCGTCGACGTCCGCGCCGCGCTCGTCCTCTTCGGCCCGCTCGACCCGCCTATCCACGGTATCCTGACGACGTTCGCCGGTGGAACCGTCGTGGCGCTTCTGCTCGCAGGCGTGATCACCGGATTCGGAGAGCGTCTCCGACCCCTGCTGGCGCCGCTCCGCCTGGCCGACACCGACGCCGCCGGTCCGGTGGTGGCCGCGGCGCTCGTCGGCGTGTACTCCCACGTGTTGCTCGACGCGAAGCTCTACACGGACGCACGGCCGTTCTTCCCGCTGGAAGTCAATCCATTCTACGTCGGTGCTACGGCGTTTCTGCCGGTCTACGCGGGCTGTGCGCTCGCCGGACTTCTCGCGCTCCCGATAGCCGTCGTTCGCTGGCGTGGCCACTGAAGGTGACACAGCGGCGGAGAGAGATTGAGGGGACGGGGGTTCGAACCCCGGAACTCCTACGAGACGGGTTCTTAAGACCCGCGCCGTTGACCACTTGGCTACCCCCTCACAACCGCTCGTCCAGGGTATAGTCTCCGACGAAGTGTATTGCTTTTCGGTTGTACTCTCCGTAGTCTCCCGGGTCCCGGAGGCTGAAGTTCATCTGCGTCTCCGGCGTCTCGTCGAAGGGAACGAAGAGAGTGACGTCTGTCGGCTCGTAGTAGACGACGTACGCGTCCAGTTCGTCACTCGTGTAGTACGTCTTCTGTGGCGTGCCGTCGCTGTCGTAGACGGTACGGTCGAACTCGACGACGATGGTTCCGTCCCTGTCGTGGTGGTCGTAGGCCGTCTTCACCTGCACTCGCTGCAGATCGCCGTCGCGGTCGATTACCAGGTCGTACCGTTCAGACCCGAACGCGGGGGTGAACACGGCTATCGACTGGTGCCGATTCAGCACGGCCTCCGGACCGCCCCGCGGCCACGCGACTGGCCGTAGGATGCACTGTTGGGAGGAGGGGCAAATGGATACCTCACTCCTCGGGAGAGAACCAGTCCGCTGGAACGAACGTTCGACGTCGTCGTGGTCACGCTGGGCGACAGGCGTGCCATCCGGGTTTTCGCGGTGTATCTCGATGGAACACTGCTCACGGCCGCGCGGCGACGACGCTGACGGAAACGGCTGGCCCGTCCGGACCGAATCTCGGTCGGTAAGGGGCCATCGATGATCACTTCCGTTCGTTACTGATCAAAGGCAGATATACATCATTCGGAAAGTAGATACGCAATGTGAAATGCCGACTGTAACATCCAACACGCTTATTCCGTACGAATTTGAAAGACGTGGTAGGCGAGACTGGCGGGTCAACAACTGACGATATGTTGCGAGCCAACAAAAACCATGTTAGATAAAGACAATCTATCCCGACGAGATTTCCTGAAGGGCACCGGCGGCGTCGCAGGGGCCTCAGTACTGGCCGGCTGTGACGGCGGCGGCAGCGGCGATTCGACCCCGGCCGAGAGTACCGACACGACCAGCGGTAGTGACGGCGGTGACGCCGGCACCACGCTGAACATGATCAACACCGGGACGATGACGTCGCTGGACCCGGTAGCCATCTCCGACACTGCGAGCGGTATCGTCGCAAACCAGTGTTACGAGGGGCTGATGACCTATCCGAACGCGAACCCGGAGGTCGAGCAGAACCTCGCGACGGGGTACGAGACCAGCGACGACTTCCTGGAGTACACGTTCACGCTCCAGGAAGGGGTCCAGTATCACAACGACATGGGCGAACTGACGGCGTCGGACGTCGTCTACTCCTGGGAGCGGCTGGCGGCTTCGCCCGCATCGGAGCGAGCGTACTTCATCCTCGACTCCATGGGGATCGAGGCGCAAAACCAGAACGGCGAGGCCTACGCCACGGGAGACGAGTACCAGCCGGGGTCGATGCAGGTCGAGGCGACCGGCGACTACGAGGTGTCCTTTACCCTGCGTCGACCGTTCCACGCGACGATGCAGATGCTCGCGTACGGGAACTTCGCCATCCACCCCGAGGGCATCGTCGGCGACATCGAGGGCTACGACGGCGAGGTCGACCAGGAGACGATCGCCACCAGCGCGTCCTACGGGACCGGCCCGTTCGTCCTCGACTTCTGGGAACAGGGCGACTCCGCCCAGGTGACCGCGTTCGAGGGCTTCCGTCGCGACGACCAGCCCAAACTCGACGCGATCAACTGGGCCATCATCGAGAAGCCGGAGCCCCAGTATCGCTATGCGACGAACGGGAACGCCGACCTCCTGAAGATACCGACCCAGTACTACGACCCGGGTAAGGTGTCGGTCGAGGAGACGACCGAGGCCGGCCAGGAGATGGGGACGTACGGGCCCATCTCCTCGGGGAGCCTGAACGGGACGACGGTCAACTACCTCCGCACGCCGGAGATCGGGACCTACTACATCGCCTTCGACGTCTCCAACACGGAACCGGCCGTCCGGAAGGCCGTCGCGTACATGGTCAACCGCGAGGAGATCGCCAATTCGACGTTCAAGAAACGCCAGCCTGTGGCGTACCACCTCACGCCGCCCGCCATCTACCCCGGCGGGGCCGAGGCCTACGACCAGCACGTCGAGGAGAACTATCCCTACGGCCTCGCCGAGAGTCAGATCGAGAACGCGAAGCAGGTCATGGAGGAGGCCGGCTACGGGCCGGACAACCAGTACGAGCTGACGATCAACTCCTACCAGGGCATCTTCACCGAGATGGTCCGCGGCCTGCGCGACAAGCTGTCGGCCGCCCACATCAACGCCAGCGTGGAACCGACCGACTTCGCGACGATCATCGAGAAAGGGAAGAAAGGGAACCTGCAGTGTTACACGCTCGGCTGGATCGCCGACTGGCCGGCACCGGACAACTTCGTGCAGCTGATGGCCCCGGAGTACACCGACGTCGCGGAACTGGGTCAGTCCGCGCTGACGTACACGAACTGGAGCGAGATCGACACCGACGCCAAGACCCAGGCTCAGGAGGCCTGGGACACGATTTCGAACAACCTCGACCCGAGCGACGAGGCCACCCAGACCCGCGCCGAGGCCTACGTCCAGCTCGAGGAGGCGAACTGGGAGGACGTGGTCCTCATCAACATCGTCCACGGCGCCACCGAGCGGTTCTACGGGGACAACGTCTCCGTCGAACCGTTCGGCGGGATGGGGATCTCGCGACAGACCCACTACACCACTACGAAGGAGTGACGCCGGTCCAGCGGGACCGGACGCGTCGCCGTTCACCCGCGCGGTCGGCCACCCGTCCGCGCCGTCGGCCGTCCACCGGTCAGTGACGTCCGGGCGCGCCGACGACGCTCCGACGTTCGCCGGATCGCAGTGAATATACGATCGCGACGAGAATTCATACGTGATAACACACTACACCCCGGCTCTTGTAAACTATCCTAACACATGAGTAGATGGAAGTATTTTCTGCAACGACTCGTTCTGACCGTCCCCATCCTGCTGCTGGCGATGTCGATCGTGTTCCTGATCGTCCGCGCCGGCCCGCTGGACCCGGCGCGTGCCATCGTCGGGATGGGAAACCCCGCCGGCTACCACGACGTGGCCGTCGACCTGGGGATCGAACGTGCAGTCAGGGTCGACGGCGAAGTCAGGTACGTGGACGTGCCGCTCTGGCAACAGTACGTCGACTTCATGGCAGGCCTGTTGACGCTTGATCTCGGCCAGTCGTGGGTCATCTACCCGGAGACGAGCGTCTACGAGGTGATCGCTCTGCGCGCACCGCGGACGCTCTGGCTCGGCTTCTGGTCGGTGCTGATCGCCCTGTTCGTGGGGATACCGCTGGGCTTCTACGCCGGACTCAACCCGAACACGTGGGGCGACTACACCGCTTCGTTCGGCGGGATCGTCTGGCGGGCGATGCCGAACTTCTGGCTCGCGGTGATCCTCGTCGCGGTGCTGTCGAACTCACAGCAGCTGTTCGGCTTCAGCTGGCAGCAGCTGGTCGTCCCGACGAACGTCGTCACCGCACCCAACCTGGGTTTCCTGACGGACCCCGGCATGTTCCTGTCCGACCCCGGACGCGCGTTCAACCAGTTGCTCGGCGCGACCAAACAGATCTTGCCGGCGGCCATCGTGCTCGGGTCGTCGTCGATGGGGAACGAGATGCGGATCGGCCGGACCGCGGTGCTCGAGACGATCAACTCGAACTACGTCGAGACGGCGCGGGCCAAGGGCGTCTCCGCACGCTCGATCGTCTGGAAGCACGTCTTCCGGAACGCGCTCATCCCGCTGATCCCGATCATCACCGCCGAGGCGTTCCTGCTCATCGGCGGGTCGGTGATCGTCGAGTACATCTTCGCTATCAACGGGCTCGGCCAGCTGTTTTTCACCGCCGCCACCAAGGGTGACCTGCCGCTGGTCGGCTCACTGGCCTTCATATTCATCCTGCTGACGCTCTCGCTGAACGTCCTGCAGGACTTCCTGTACACGATAATCGACCCCAGAGTCGGCTACGAGGAGAACTGATGACTGGTACCGAACACGCCGTTCACCGATCGCTGCGGACACGGATTCGGGAGAACCAGCGACCCGCAGCGGTGTGGGTCGCGGTGCTCCTCGCACTGGTCGCGCTCGAAGCCGGCGCGCTCGTCGACCTGACAGTCGTGCTGGTACAGGGGATGGTGAAAGCCTGGCCCTTCGGCAACCCCGGGATGGCCGGGATCGAGAGCGCGAAGGCCGCGGCAGAGGCCATTCCGACGCTGCTCTCGCGAGAGACGATCCCGAACCAGGGGTGGCGCACGAGCGCGAACGGCCCCTGGACGAACACCTTCCTCGGCCTCGAACCGATGGTCGCCTGGCTGCTACGGTTCGCGCTCACCTACGCCTACGTGGGCGTGCTGATCGGCTGGTTCCTCTACGGCTACCGGCTCTACCGCGAGCACTATCGGCAGGCCGACTGGACCCCGACGGACGACGTCGTCCGCCGGTTCCGATCGCACTCGTGGGGCAAGTTCGGCTTCGTCGTCGTGGTGGTGTTCGTCGTCATGGCCGTGTTCGCGCCGACGCTCTCCCCGGCGCTGGCCGAGGAGAACATCGAGAACCCATACAGCTACGAGATGCAGTACTTCGACGAGGAGACCGGCAGCGTCGAGACGGTGTTCGTCGGCCAGGCTAACAGCCAGTCGACCTCGCAGGGAGCCGGGGACGACAACATCGGCCTCTGGCAGTACGACGACTTCGGCCGGTTCCACCCGTTCGGGACCATGCCGAACGGGAAGGATCTGTTCACCTTCATGATGTACGGTGCCCGCGTCTCGCTGTTCATCGGCCTGCTGTCGATGGGGATCATGGGCGCGTTCGCGACGGTGTTCGCCATGACCACGGCCTACTACAAGGGACTCGTCGACCTCGCGGTGGTCATCGTCGGCGACTCGGTGATGTCGATCCCGCAGCTGTTACTGCTGATACTGGCGATGGCCGTGTTCAACGGCCACTGGCTGGAGGGGATCTACAACGGCGGGCTCCTCATCGCGCTCGTCTTCGGGTTGAGCGGGTGGCCGGGGCTGTGGCGCGCCGTCCGCGGCCCCGCGTTCCAGGTGTCGACCGAGGAGTGGGTCGACGCCGCGCGCTCGTTCGGCCAGCGCCCGAGCGCGACGATGCGCAAGCACATGCTCCCCTACGTCGTGGGCTACCTGCTCGTCTACGCGTCGATGACGCTCGGCGGCGTCATCATCGGGACGGCGGCGCTGTCCTTCCTCGGCATCGGCATCGACGCGCCGACGCCCGAGTGGGGCCGCGCAGTGAGTCTCGGCCAGCCGTTCATCGCGACCCAGTCCTGGCACATCGCCATGATCCCCGGTCTGCTGGTCGTCGCCGTCGTGACGGCGTTCAACGCCCTGGGCGACGGAATCCGCGACGCCATCGACCCGCAGTCCGAGGGTGGCGAGAGCGAGACCACCGCCGCGGCCGCCGGGGGTGGTGGCGGATGAGCCAGCAACCGCGCCGGCAGCGAACCGCGAGCGAACCGGTCCTGTCAGTCGAGAACCTCCGGACCGAGTTCCACACGGACAAGGAGGTCATCCGGGCCATCGACGACGTCTCCTTCGACGTCCACCCCGGCGAGACGGTCGGCATCGTCGGCGAGAGCGGCTCCGGGAAGTCGGTGACGGCCCGCTCGATAATGGGCCTCGTCGACGACCCCGGGCGGATCCTCGACGGGTCGTCGATCCGGTTCCGCGGCGAGGAACTCGTCGGCAAGACCGAAGACGAGTACCGCGACGTGCGCGGGGACGGCATCGCGATGGTGTTTCAGGACCCGCTGTCCTCGCTCAACCCCGTCTACACCGTCGGGAACCAGATCAAGGAGGCGCTGAAACTCCACCAGGGCCTCACGGGCAAGGCCGCGACGGACCGGGCCGCAGAGCTGCTGAAGGCCGTCTCGATCCCGGACGCCCGCCGGCGGCTCACGGAGTACCCCCACCAGTTCTCCGGCGGGATGCGCCAGCGAGCCGTCATCGCGATGGCGCTGGCCTGTGACCCGGATCTGCTGATCTGCGACGAGCCGACGACCGCGCTCGACGTCACCATCCAGGCCCAGATCCTGGAGCTACTCAACGACATTCAGGACGCGGAGGACCTGGCGATCGTCTTCATCACCCACGACATGGGCGTCATCGCCCAGGTCGCCGACCGGGTGAACGTGATGTACGCCGGCGAGTTCGTCGAGAAGGCGCCGGTCGAGGAGCTGTTCGCAAACCCGAGACATCCCTACACGCAGAGCCTGCTCGAATCGATCCCGGGTCGAGGCGACGCCGACGAGCGGCTCCAGTCCATCGAGGGCGACGTCCCGACGCCGCACGGGGCCGCCACGTACTGCCGGTTCGCCCCGCGCTGTCCGAAGGCCTTCGACGAGTGCGACGCCATCCACCCGGCCCACGTCGACGTCGGCGAGGAGGACGTCGAACACACCGCCGCCTGCCTGCTCTACCCCGACGACCTGCCCCAGGAGGAGGCGCTGGCTATCCACCAGGAGCACCAGACCGAGGCGGAGCGGACCGGCGACGGCGACGCGCAGCTAGTCGACGAGAACACCCCACCGGAGGAAGAACAATGACAGAAGTCGTCGAATCGGACGAGTCGGCTCGCGAGGAAGACGTCCTCGTCGAGGTGAACGGACTGAAGAAGTACTACGACGCCGGCTCGCTCACCGGGACGCCGGTGAAGGCCGTCGACGGCGTCGACTTCGACATCCGGCGGGGCGAGACGCTCGGCCTCGTCGGCGAGTCCGGCTGTGGCAAGACGACCCTCGGGCGGACGCTCGTCCACCTCGAGGCCGCCACCGAGGGGGAGGTGCTGTTCGACGGGCGCGACGTCACCTCACTCAGCGGGAACGAACTCAAGCGCTGGCGGCGGAACGCCCAGATCGTCTTCCAGGACCCCGAGTCGTCGCTGAACGACCGGATGACCGTCGGCGAGATCGTCCGGGAACCGCTCGACGTCCACGACTGGCCGACGCTCACCGTCCGCGTCGCGGGCGACCCGGACGCGACCGTCACCGGCGACGCGGAGGCAGTCGGCCCGACAGCGACCGGGCGCGACGTCGACGTCACCGTCACGGTCAGCGGTGACGACGCCGACGTGGCAGTCCGCGACTCGCTCCCGATCGGTCCCGAGGACCTTGCCGTCGACGTGGACAGCGGGTCGACGACGACCGTCGACGTCGAACTGCTCCCTTCCAAGGCGCAGGTCCGGCGAGCCCACGTCAGGGAACTGCTGGAGCGAGTCGGGATGCAACGGGAACACTACTTCCGGTATCCACACCAGTTCTCCGGCGGCCAGCGCCAGCGCATCGGCATCGCGCGGGCGCTCGCGCTCGAACCGGAGTTCGTCGTCCTCGACGAACCGGTGAGCGCGCTGGACGTCTCCGTCCAGGCGAAGATCCTGAACCTGCTCGAAGACCTGCAGGACGAATTCGGACTCACCTACCTCTTCATCGCCCACGACCTCGCGGTGGTCCGCCACATCTGCGACCGGGTCGCGGTGATGTACCTCGGCAACGTGATGGAACTGGGTGCGGCCGATTCCCTGTTCGACGAGCCCGCGAACCCCTACACGCACTCGCTGCTGTCGGCCATCCCGGAACCGGACCCGACCATCGAGTCGGACCCGATCACTCTGCGCGGAACGCCGCCGTCGCCGCGGGACCCGCCGACGGGCTGTCCGTTCTCGACGCGATGCCCGGCCAAGATCCGACCGGAGGCGTTCGACGACCTCGACGACGAGACCTGGGCAGCCATCGACGACCTCCACCGGATCGTCCGCGAGCGCGGCCGGGCCGAACGGTCGCTACGCGAGCGAGCGAGGGAGGTGCTGGGGATGGAGACGCGCTTCTCCGACGTCGAGGACATCGTCGTGGAGGTGTTCGGCCGCCTCGATCGGACGCCCGATACGACAGCAGAGCGCTCGTTCGAGGCGATGATGGACGCGTTGCCACGTGACGTCCGTGGCCCCCTCGTCGACGTGACCGACCACCTCCGGGAGAACCGCGAGGAGGACGCCCTCGAACGGTTGCTCGACGCCTTCGGGAGCGAGTGTGACGCGACCAGCCCGGCGTACTACGACGTCGACGAGGGCGGGCGCGTCTCGATGTGCCACCGTCACGACCCGGCGTACGACGATGTGGGTCCCGTCCTCGAAGAGCGCTACGGGGACTACGCCGGCCGATGAGGAGCGGCCGCCGGCTCTGGATCAAGGCGGTCGACGGAGTCCAGTACGCCGTGGTCCTGACGGCGCTCGTCGTCGCGGTTTGCACGCCGGTCGGGCTGCTGGCGACCGGGTCGCTGGTCGGACTCAAGTGGCTCCTCTTTCTCGTCGGCCTGTTCCTCATCGGCGTCGGAACCGTGAAGCTCCGACCGCCCCCGGCCGGCCGGGAGAACCCGCGGTTCGGCCTCACGAACTCGCGGGCCGACGACGGACTGGGCGGACTGATCGGGCGCCTCCCGCCCGTCGCCTGGCTCGAACCCACGCCGGCGGACCACCTCTCAGACGGCGGTCGGTTCCTGCTCGCCGGCGCGCTGTCATGGGCCGTCTCCTTCGGCCTGGAGGCTGTCCTCGGCGTGGGCGTCCCGACGGTCGGTTAAGCGACAGCCTTTACGGCGAGAAGCCTCACTCACTATCTATGACTGACGCCCCCGATATCGACGGGGAGAGCGTGGACGAAGCCGAGCGACTCGCCGCGAGCAGCGAGGTGCACGCGAACGCCTGGCAGCGGACGCTGGACGACATGTGGGCTCTCGAGGAGGAGTTCCAGGACGAGGGGTGGGAGACGCTCGTCACGGCCGCGGGCCACACCGCAGCAGTGACGCCGTCACACGAGAAGGGATACTGGGGATTGACCCACATCGTGCCCGACAGCGACGCCGAAGCCATCGGCGACGCCGTCGAGTCCGCCGACTTCCCGCGCTACGACGTCTACCGGACGCTCGTCGACGGTCGCGTCTTCTCCGTTACGGCTCTGCTCGACCCCGAGGCGGAGACGGCAGTCCTCGTCTCGAACCAGTTCGAACTCCGCAGGGCCCGCCCGCTCGTCGAACACGCCCGCGAGGCCGGCCACGTGAACACCGTGGTCCGGTTCCTCGACGGAACCGTCGTCGCGCAAGCACGTCACGACGACCCCGGGAAATTCTTCCCCCGCTACGAGACGTTCGGCGACGACGAGGCGTGAACGCCCCAGGCTGTCCGCTTTCTCACCAGTCTACCGAGAGCGTCCCGTCGCCGTTCGGGTCCGGTGCGATCTCTTCGTCGGTCCGCCGGTCCACGACGTGGATCACCCCGCGGTCCTTCTTCGCCGGACACACCTCCGCAGCCCGAATTTCGTCGTCCAGGTCCTCTTCGCCGACGAAGTACGTCTTCGGGGCGGCGATACCCGTGTCCAGGCTCAGTTCCCAGTTGTCGGAGACCTCGGCGCACTTGCCAGCGCCGATGCACTTGTTGGCCTCGAAGATGATCTTGTAGGGCTTGTCCTCGACCGGTGGCGCGTCCGCGGACCCGAACTCGCTCGGGTCGACGGGACCGTCCTCGTCTGCCATACGCTCACTCGGGACTCCCGGCAGTTAAGTGCGCTTCTTCCAGCGAGGAATTGCCGGACGACGCGATAGCGAAAAAGACGACTCCAGGCGCTCGTGGTGTCGGTTGGAACTATTTTCAGGAGCCAGACGCTGACGGTGAAAACTCGGAACTGAATCGGCCGGTGACGAAGCGACACCGGTACAGAAGTACAACCGACGCTATCAGTCGTGTATCTCGACCGATTCGATGGTGATCGGCGACGTCGGGTGGTCGTTCATGTCGGTGCTCGTGGCGCCGATTTCCTCGACGACGTCCATGCCGTCCGTGACCTCGCCGAAGACGGCGTGCTTGCCGTCGAGGTGGGGCGTCGAGTCGAGGGTGATGAAGAACTGCGAGCCGTTCGTGTCCGGACCGCGGTTGGCCATCGACAGTTTGCCCGCCGAGTCGTGGGTCAGGTCGTCGTGGAACTCGTCGTCGAAGGTGTACCCCGGGCCGCCGCGGCCGGTCCCCTCGGGGTCGCCGGTCTGGATCATGAAGCCCTCGATGACGCGATGGAACTCGACGCCGTCGTACAGCGGGTCGGTCCGCTTCTCGCCGCTCTCCGGGTCCTCCCAGGCGCCTTCGCCGGGACCGACGGACGCCTCGTCGTAGTCCTCCGCTTCGGTGGCGTGGTCGACGAACGCCTCGACCGTTCGCGGCGCGCGCTCGTCGAACAGTTCGACCTCGATGTCGCCCTCGGACGTGTGGATCGTCGCAGTCAGGTCGCTCATGGACGGGGAGACGCGAGCACCGGGCAAAACCCTGGCGGTGCCGTCCGGAGGTTGAAGTGGGAGGAGGGGGCCACGGTCGCCTGTGATCTGAACATCGCCGCGAGCAGATCGCGATAGCACGGTACGACTGCTCGCGGAGGAACAGTACCGTCTGTTCGCCCCTACAGGAACGCCAGCAACTCCCCGTTCACTCGTTCCGGCGCGTCGACCTGCAGCCAGTGACTCGCGCCCGGATACCGCTCGACGCGCAGGTCGGGCACCCACCGTTCCAGTCCCTCGGAGAGCGACGGTGAGAGCGCCTGGTCCTGCAGGCCCCACAGCAACAGCGTCGGGACTTCGACCCGCTGGTCCCCCATCCCGCCCTGCGTGAGGGTCTGCCACGCGTTCCGACGGAACAAGGCCCGGTAGTAGTCGATGGCGGCCGTCATCGCGCCCGGTCGCGAGAAGGCCCGCTTGTAGCGTTCGATATCCGCGTCGGTGAACGCTTCCTGCCGCACAGGCTGATCCCGGAAGAGTTTCTCCAGCGCCGCGAAGTCGTCCCGACGGAGCGACCACTCCGGCAACCACGGGATCTGGAAGAAGAAGGCGTACGAGGAGCGGCGAATCTGCGATAGCGACGACCTGAGTTCCCGCTCGTACGCCGAGAGGTGTGGCGCGTTGAGGACGACCAGCCGGTCGACCACGTCCGGTCGGTCCGTGGCGACCTGCCAGGCTATCACGCCGCCCCAGTCGTGACCGACGACGCGGGCCGACTCGTGACCGAACGACCGGATCAGTCCCACCACGTCAGCGACGAGTTCGTCGAGGTCGTACGACGAGACGCCGGCCGGTTTCTCGGAGCGGTTGTACCCCCGCAGGTCCGGCGCCACGACGCGATATCCCGCCCCGGCCAGGGCGGGAATCTGCTCGCGCCAGGAGTACCAGAACTCCGGGAAGCCGTGGAGGAGGAGGACCAGGTCACCGTCAGTCGGGCCGGCCACGACGTAGTGGAGGTCGACGTCGCTGGCCCGGACAGTTCCGTGGCTCCAGGACTCCTCGGTCGTCCACCGGTCGCTGGCGCCGGCGTCGCTCATGCGTTCGAATGCACGCGAACGAAAGAAGGCTCTTTCCCCGCGTCGGGGGACGCGACCTCAGAAGTCCTTGAGGTCGGCGAGCACCTGGGCCGCGCTCCCGTCGGCGACGACGGCGCGGGCCTGTGCCATCCCTTCGTCGAGCGACGGGACGTCCTCTCGGGCGTACATGCGCAATGCCGCGTTCAGCGCGACGGCGTCCTCGAAGGCCTCGTCGTCGTCGAACCAGTCCGTCGTCTCGCCGGCGACGACGGCCTCGGTTATCTCGGCGGAGTCCGCCGCGACGTCGTCGACTTCCAGATCCTCGCTCTCGAGGTCGACGCCGTACTCGGAGGTGCGGATCTCGAAGTCGTCGATCCCCTCGTCGTCGGCGTCGTCGCTCTCGGAGGGCCACTCGGCGACGACGGTCGAGCCGGGCCGGATGTCGTCGTACCCCTCCATCCCCTGGAAGAAGAGGGCACGTTCGACGGACTGGCTCTCGCAGGCCTGGAACGTCCGGATCATCCGCTTGGCGAAGGCCAGGTGGTAGAAGCTGCCGAGATGGACGGCGGCGTCGGCAGGGTTGGCCAGCGTCTCCATCGTGTTGACGAAGGTGCGGACGCCCATCGCGTCGCGGCGGTCGAACAGGTCGGTGATGCCGGGGTTGAACTCCGGCTGGTAGTAGAAGCCGAAGCCGACCTCGTCGACCATCTCGGCGCTCTCGCGGGGAGAGGGGTCGGTCATCACGCCCAGTTCGTCCAGGACGTGCTTGTAGGCGTCGAGCTTCTGGGTCGGGACGCGGTCGCCGGAGTGGACGACGACCGGCGTGCCAGCGGCCGCTGCGACGACGCCAGCGGCGACGCCGAGGATGGCCGTCGAGTGCTTGCCGTCGTAGTTCGCGCCGCAGTCGACCGGGTCGGCGTCGGGCGCCGCCACCTCGACGCTCTCCTCGCGCATCACGTCGACGAAGGCGGCCAGTTCCTCGGGCGTGTTGCGCTTCCAGCGGTTGGCGAGCCAGAACGCACCGAGCGTCGTGTCGTCGGGTTCGCCGTCGAGGATGCGCTGGAACGCGTCGCGGGCCTGTTCCCTGTTCATGTCGTCGGCGGACTTGTGCCCCGAGCCGACGACCTCCGTCATGAGCCGCTTGAGGGGCCAGTCGCCGTACTCGCGAGTCGCTTGTGTCATATCGGTGGGTTCGACTGCGCGCGTCTAAAGGCTCCCGTTTCGCGCGAACGAGGTTTCGGACGGAGTGTCGATTCGCGACTCGGTACGGCGTCGGGCGATCCATACAGGGAGTGTCTGTAACGATTCGGGATACACGGAGACTACTGCTGAGTGCCAAAACAACACGTCGAAAGCCCTCGGCGTGCTCCGGTCCCGCGGACCGACTGCGCTCCTCGACTTCGTCTGCGGTGCCCTCAGCGGAGCTGAGGACTACGCGAGAGCGAAGCTCTCGCGGTCGCTTATCGGTCCGGGGTTCCCGGACCCCGCCTCGCCCTTTCATCCACCAGGTTCTGCCTCGCTCGCGCGGCCGTCGGCACGCGCTCACGAATTGGTTCCGCCAACCCTCCCCGGATTCGGCGCGTCCGCGCCGAATCACGCGTCCTGACCGCTCGGCAACCACCGGGCCGGGAGGCCGTCTCGTCGGCCGACCAGGGGAAGGGCAGGGCTGCGGTGCGGTACCTGGAGGACTGAAAGGGCGAGGCGGGGTGGACGAAGCACGACCTCGCAAGCACCGGAGCGTAGCGAGGAGCGCAGCGCGGGTCGCGCGAGTCCAGCGCGCCGAGGGCTTTCGGGTTGTTGTTCTCACAATTCCATCCAGCACTCAAGTCCCAGAACCAGCCGTTACACTCGCTTCCTATCTCTCGCGAAAAGCGAAACCCGTACAATCGTCCGCCCCAAACTACGGTCGAATGAGTCTCCAGTCGGGCGACTGGCGAGCAGAGATCGGCGAGGTGGACGCTGCGCTCGTCGACGGCTACCAGAGCGGCCTCCCCGTCGAACGGCGGCCGTTAGACGCCGTCGGTGCCGAACTGGGCATCGACGCCGACGACGTGGTTCGCCGGATCGAGGGGCTGCTCGACGCCGGCATCGTCCGCCGGTTCGGGCCGGTCCTCAACCCGCCCGTCATCGGGTCGTCGACGCTCGCGGCCGTCCAGGCGCCCGCCGACCGGTTCGACGAGATAGCCGAAACGATCAACGCCCACCCGCAGGTCAACCACAACTACGCCCGCGACCACGAGTGGAACATGTGGTTCGTCGTGACCGCGGCCGACCGGGCCACGCGCGACCGGATCCTCGACGAAATCGCGGCCGAGACGGGCTGTGAGGTGCTGAACCTCCCGATGCTGACGGACTACTACATCGATCTCGAGTTCCCCGTCGTCAACGGGGACCGGTTCGCACGCGAATCGCTCCAGGCGACGGACGTGGAGGCGACCCGGATCAGCGAGACATCGGTCGCCGACCTCTCCGTGCTCGACCGGCGAGTGTTGCTCGCCGTCCAGGAGGGGTTCCCGCTCTCAACGACGCCGTACGCAGACGTCGCCGAGCGGATCGACGCCCCGGTGGAGTCCGTCCTCGAATCCGTCGAGAAACTGCTCGATGGCGGCTGTATCAAGCGCATCGGCTGCGTCGTCAACCACGTCGCGACCGGCTTCGACAGCAACTGTATGGTCGTCTGGGACGTCCCGGACGACGAACTCGACGAGCGCGGCGAGGCCGTCGGCCGGCTCCCCTACGTGACCCTCTGCTATCACCGGCCGCGACGGCCCGAGCAGGAGTGGTCGTACAACCTGTTCACGATGATCCACGGCCGGGAGACGGCCGCCGTAAACGAGAAGATAGACGAACTCGCGGGCGAACACCTGCCGTTCGACCACGAGCGCCTGTACTCGACCGCGACGCTGAAACAGACCGGCGCCCGGTACGACGACCTCGTCGGAACGTGATCGGCAGTGACAGCCGGTCGGGCGGCGGACGGCAGCCGGGCCGAGCGACGTCACGTGTTACCAACCCCCGCAATACTTTTAAAACTCTTTTCGCATAGGTAGTCCAATGACGGGCACGAACCGCGCGCGGGTCCTCGTCGTGGACGACGAGCGGGAGGTGGCAGACGCCTACGCCGCGCAGCTCTCCGACCGGTACGAGGTGGCGACGGCCTACAGCGGCCACGAAGCCCTCGACGCGCTGACGCCTGACGTCGACGTGGTGCTCCTCGACCGGCGGATGCCAGAACTCGCCGGTGGGGACGTGTTGCGCGAGATTCGCGAGCGCGGGCTGGACGCCCGGGTCGCGATGGTGACCGCCATCGACCCCGACTTCGACATCATCGACATGCCGTTCGACGACTACCTGGTGAAGCCGGCGACCAGCGAGGACCTGTTCGATACCGTCGAACGGCTGCTCACCTGTGCCGCCTACGAGTCCCACGTCCGGACGTTCTACGCACTGTCCTCGAAACACGCCGCCCTGCAGGCGACCAAGACGGAGGCCGAACTCGAGAACAGCGAGGAGTTCCGGGAGCTCCGGGCCGAACTCGAGACCCACCGGGCGGAACTCGACCGCATCGTCGCGGGGTTCGACGAGGACGACTACGAGGTACTGCTGCGCGACTTCGACCCGCAGGACCCGCCGCCGTCGGGCCGCGAGTGACCGCGTCGACGCCCGCTCGGTCCCCGTCGCATGTGCTTTCGAAAGCACTAACCACCGATCCGCTCTAGGGCTACCCAATGAGTCAGCAACTGCCGGACGTCCAGGCCTCGAGTCCCGACGTGACCGTGGGCCTCAACCGCGTCGGCGTCACCGGCGTCGAGAAGCTGGTCAAGATCGGTCGCGAGGACCAGCGTCCCATCGTCCTGATGGCGGAGTTCTCGGTCTTCGTCGACCTGCCGTCCTGGCGCAAGGGCGCCGACATGAGCCGTAACATGGAGGTCATCGACGAGACGCTGGAGGCCGCCGTCCAGGAGGAAGTCTCCGGCGTCGAGGACGTCTGCGGCGAGGCCGCCGAGCGTCTCCTCGAGAAACACGACTACACCACCCGCGCGGAGGTGAGCATGGAGGCGGAGTACGTCACCCGCGAGCAGACCCCCGAATCCGGCATGCAGACACAGTCGACCGCCGACATCATCGCCTCGGCGACGGCGGACGACGACGGCACCAGCGAGGAGATCGGCGCCCGCGTCACCGGGATGACGGTCTGTCCCTGCTCGCAGGGGATGTCAGCCGCCCGCGCCCGCGAGACGCTGCGCGGGCTGGACGTCGACGACGAGACCATCGACTCGTTCCTCGAAGAGGTCCCCCAGCCGGGCCACTCCCAGCGCGGCCACGCCACGCTGACCATCGAGAGCGAGGGGGCGCCACCGGTGGACCTCGACGACGTCATCGAGGTGGCCCGGGACTCCATGAGCGCACGCATCTACAACCTCGCCAAGCGCCCCGACGAGGACCACATGACCTACGAGTCCCACAAGAACGCGAAGTTCGTCGAGGACTGCGTCCGCGCGATGGCCGAGGGCGTCGTCGACCAGTTCCCCCAGCTCCCCGAGGACGCCATCGTCCGGATGGAACAGTCCAACGACGAGTCGATCCACCAGCACAACGCCCACGCCGAACGCGTCGCCAAGTTCGAGATGCTGGAAGCAGAGGTCAACGGCGACGACTGATACTCATCCCCGTATCGACGTGGCGAGCCAGCATTTTCTCCAAATTACGTGAGAAGAAGTCGCGGAAATCGGTTTCTGACAGCCGTCAGCGCGTCGTCGAACGCCCTGGTCGCGTGGGCGACCACCACCGGACTCACTCCGTCCGGACTTCGAAGCGCGCGCCACCGTCGTGCCCGGTCACGGTCCTGATCGACCAGCCGTGGGCCTCGACGATGCGGCTGACGATGGCGAGTCCGAGGCCGGTGCTTGCGCCCCCGGAGTAGCCCGAGTCGAACACCTGGTCGCGCTGGTCGGAGTCGATGCCCGGCCCGTCGTCCATCACGTAGAACCCGTCGGTCGTGGCGCCGATCCAGATCGTCACGTCGTCGCCGCCATGGTCCATGGCGTTGCGGAAAAGGTTCTCCAGGGCCTGCTGGAGCAGGCGCGGGTCGGCCGGCACGCGGCCGTCGGATTCGATCCGGAGCGCCGCTTCGTCGGCCTGCACCGACTCCCAGGCCTCGGTCGCCACCGCGGACAGCTGGACCGACTCCCGTTCGATCGACTCGTTGGCGATCCGGGAGAACTGCAACACGTCGTCGACGATGGTGTCCATCCGGGTTATCGAGCGTTCGAGGCGGTCCAGCGCCGCCTCGTCGCCGTCCTCCCGGACCGCGAGGAGGCTCCCGTGGGCGACCTGGAGCGGACTCCGCAGGTCGTGGCTGGCGACTGCGGCGAACTCGTCGAGGCGCTCGTTCTGGCGCTCGAGTTCCGCCTTGCGCTCCTCGACCCGTTCGATCCATCGGCCCAGCGCGTAGAGGAAGCTGACGCCCGCAAGGCCCAGGGTGGCGCCCTGGAAGACGAATCTGAAGGCGAAGGGCTGGGCGACGAGGTCGAACAGCATCGCCGTCGTCATCGAGACGCCGAACAGCGTACAGCCGGCGAGCAGCGCGCGGTAGAGCCGCCGGTCGGACCGGACGAAATCGAAGACGAACGGACCGGCGACGGATGCGAGGACGCCGACGAGTTCGAACGCCGGCCCGACGAGGAAGAGCGTCTCGCGCGGTGGAAACGAGACCCACTGGACGATTCCGAACGCGGTCAGGACCGCCGCGAGGGCGCCGCTCGTCGCTGCGGCACTGGTCGTGTCCGCAGCGTCGACAGCCCTCCGAACCTGCGATCGGACTGCTCCCATTCGTCGGATCCACGACCGAGGGCCTGCTAAGCGTTGCCCCTCAGTCTCAAACGTGATAGGGACGCTCCGCCTCGCGCCAAATCACACCGACCCGGTCGTGCGAGCGTGTCTGCGAGGGACGGGCGCGTTCCGGTTCATCCCAGCGTACCGGTTCAGCCGAGGTGTTCGGGGTCGCGCTTGAGGTACTCCCGGAGCACGACGGTCGCGTAGCTCCCCTTCGGCAGCGCGAACGAGAAGCGGACCACGTCCGTCCCCTCGTGCTCGACGCCCAGATCGGTCCGGACCTGGATCGCCCGGCGCGTCCCCGTCGACTCGAACTCACCGGGGAGGGCGAAGTCGCCGGGCTCGACGCCGACGTCCCGCAGGACCTCGCGCTCGATTTCACCCGGTTCGCCGTCGGCGAGTTCCGTCTCGGTGCCGACGAGCGGTGCGGTGACGAACGCCCGGCCGCGCTCACAGTGGCGCTCGACGGTCCGGAGCCGGTTCTCGTCGACGCGCTGGAGACGGTCGGTGTCGGGCAGCGCCAGGCCGTTCGGCGCATCGGCGTCTGCAAAGCACACCACGTCCCCCGCGACCGGCCGGTCGAAGGGGAGCCCCCGTTCCAGGCGCTCCGAGAGGATCCGGTTGAAGACGTACGACTGGGCGGCGTTGACGAACATCGTCTGGAGGTTCGTCGGGACGGCTTCCAGCGCCTCCCGGAAGTCTTCGGGCGTCTCGCCCCCGTTCTCCACGAGTCGGTGACACATCGAGCGTTCGTAGCCCAGCGCGCGCGGAAATCTGTCGATAGCGCCCTGCCAGTCCCGGGTCTCTTCGATATACTGGCGCGCCTCCTGCGTCGCCTCGGGTTCGCGCTCGTGGGGTCGGCCAACGTAGGCCAGCACGGCGCCCTCCCAGTCCTCTCGGACGATGGCGAGGCCAACCTCGTGAGTGACCGGCCGGCGGCTGCCGAAGCGCTGCTGACCGAAGTAGTTCGGGACGGCGACAGTGGTCCACTCGCTGGCGGCTCCGTCGTCGTCCCCGGTCGCGACGCCCGCGAACTCGCGAAGGTCCTCGGTGATGGCGTCGACCGACTCCGGATGCTCGACGTCGCGCACGGTGATTTCGAACTCGTTGCCCGCCAGGTCGCCGAAGAGGACCGGACGGCCGGCGCGGCCGACCACGTCGACGTCCGCGTCGTTGATCTCGGGGAGGTCGTCGGGGTCGACGCCGTCGACAGAGAACAGCTGCGTCGTCACGGCGCGCTTGTCCTTCGTCCCGGCCCAGGAGACGCGCTCCCGGGAGATGCCGAGACCGTCCGAAAGTCTGCCGGCGAAGTCGTTGGTGTCCCAGCCGCGCAGGGTCGCGCGGAGAACGAGGTGCTGGTAGCCACCCGTGTCCGCGTCGATCGGCTGCACGTCGAAAGCCTCCAGTTCGGTGACGCGGAAGTCCTCGGGCGAGGCGCGCAGGCGGCCACCCGTGCCCTCAGCGTCGCTGACGTAGTAGTCCATCCCGACCGCCTGCTCGATGGGGTGTGCCTCGCGCATCCTGTCGTCCGTTGGTCGCCCCGGAACGCGTAAAGACGTAGCGATGCCAGCGACGCGCCAGCACCGGTGAACGACTCTGTCCGGGACCACGAAACCGGTGAACGACCAGGCAATGCCGAAACAGGTAGTGGATGTTACACCATCGGTAGACGGGGTAGAAGGCCCGTCACCGTCATCAAGTGGGTGACGAGCGAACATTTTTCGCCCATATGTCTCGAAAATTATTTGTGCGTCTGTGTGCCACAGGGTGCTATGGCGATTCGAGAGACGTGGGCGACACGCATCGGCTTCATCCTGGCCGCGGTGGGGAGCGCGGTCGGGCTCGGCAACATCTGGCGGTTCCCGTTCCTGACCGCCGAATCAGGCGGCGCGGCGTTCCTCGTCGCGTACCTCTTCCTGGTCGCAGTGATCGGCCTCCCGGTCATCCTGGTGGAGTTCGTGATCGGTCGGGAGTCCAAACAGAACGTCGTGGACGCGTTCCCGGAGATTGGGGCCCCGAACTGGCAGTTCATCGGCGCTATCGGCGCCCTCGCCGGATTCGTCATCCTCTCGTACTACAGCGTCGTCGGCGGCTGGGTCATCCAGTACATGGTCGGCAGTCTCACCGGCGGGTACGCCGGCAACGCCGAGGCCTTCTTCGGGAGCGCGGCGGAGGGGACGAACGCCGTCGCCTACGACCTGCTGTTCATGGCCATCGTCGCTGGGATCGTCTCCTTCGGCGTCCGTGACGGCCTCGAACGCGCCGCGAAGGTCATGATCCCGAGCGTCGTCGGCCTCCTCGTCCTCCTCGCCGCCTACGGCGCGACGCTGTCGGGCGCGAGCGAGGGGTACGCCTACTACCTCTCACCCGACATGAGCACGATCGTCACCGACGCGATCGGTCTACTACCGGACGCCGCCGGGCAGGCCTTCTTCACGCTCTCGCTCGGGATGGGCGTGATGATAACCTACGCCTCCTACCTCGGCGAGGACCGCAACATGCTCCGGGACAGCCTGTTGATCGTCGTGGTCGACACCTCCATCGCGATCCTGGCCGGACTGGCCGTGTTCCCGTTCCTCTTCGCGCAGGGCGTCGACCCGGGCACCGGCGGCATCGGGACGACCTTCGTCGGCCTGGCGACCGCGTTCGCCAGCCTCCCAGCCGGACAGGTCGTCGGCTTCGTGTTCTTCTCGATGCTCCTGCTGGCGTCGCTGACGAGCGCCTTCAGCATCCTCGAAGTGATCGTCTCCTACGCCATCGACACGTTCGGCGTCGACCGGAAGCCGGCGACGCTCGCCATCGCGGCGGTCATCTTCCTCGTCGGTATCCCGACGGCGATGAGCCTCGACTACCTCACGCTGTACGACGCCATCGCGAACCAGATCCTCCTGATCGGCGGCGGCCTGCTGCTGGCCATCTTCGGCGGCTGGTTCTACGCCAGCGGCGCCAGCGAAGAGCTCCAGAAGGGGATGCCGGGCGGCGAGACGTTCACGACAGTCTGGATCTGGGTGCTGCGCGTGCCCGTCGTCCTCGTCCTGGCCTACGTCCTCTACAACGGCGTCCTCGCCGTCGCCGGCATCGTCCAGGGAATGTGAGGTGACGCGAGTCCCAGTCGGGACTCGTCGGTGTCGTTCGCGATAGATTGTTCTCGTGACGTCAATCGGGCGGAAAACGGCCGTAAAGAATACGAGGCCGAGCGGCGCCTACAGGACGTCGTCGAAGTCGTCGTAGCCGGTGATGTCGACACCCTCGTCGGTGACGAGTGCGAGGTAGACGCCGTTGCCGGAGCCAGTGTCGCGTTCGGTCGCCGCGTAGACGGCCCGAGCCGCCAGCGTCGACGCCTCGTCCATCGAGAGCCCCTCCTCGTAGGAGCCCTCGAGGACACCGTAGGCGAGTTGCATCCCGGAGCCGGTGACGGTGTAGTCGTCCTTCATGACGCCGCCCGCGGGGTCGATGCTGTAGACGTGGCTGCCCTCGTCGTCGACGCCGCCGAGGATGGGGTGGATAGCCATGAACGGCCCGCCGCGGGCGAAGTTGCCCGCGAGCGTGGCCAGCGCGTCGATGCTGATGTCCTCCCCGCGGCGGGCCTCGTAGAGGTCGACCTCCGAGCGGAGCGTCCGGATGAACGACTGGGCGCCGCCGACGCTACCGACGAGGGTCAGCGCGCCGGTGGGGTGAATCTGCTCGACCTTCTGGACGTTCTTGTTCGAGACGAACCGGCCGCCAAGCGAGGCGCGCATGTCCGTCGCGATGACGACGCCGTCCTCGACGGCGATGCCGACGGTGGTCGTCCCCGTCTTGTTGACGGTGTCCTCGTCGTTGCCGGCCTGCGGGTTCTGGGGGAGGTCCTCGAACGAGCCGAGTTCCGGCGCGTACGGGTCCTCAGTGAACTCACTCATCGTCCTCACCCTCGAGGCCGAACTCGTCGACGCGTTCGGCGACGTCGTCCTCGGTGAGCGACGTGAACTGCTCGGACTCGACGTCGACGGTCGCGATGTCGACGCCGGAGGCGTCGAGGCCCTCGTCGCTGACCGATCCGAGCGCCTCGAGCGCGAGCTCGATACCGGATTCGAGGTCCATCTCCTCGGTGTACTCCTCCTCGAGGAACGACTGGATCTCCTCGCGGTCGCCGCCGATGGCGACGGCCTGCCACTCGTAGGGCGTCCCGGAGGGGTCGGTCTCGAAGAGGCGCGGTTCGCCGTCCTCGATGCCGCCGAGCAGCAGCGCGACGCCGAAGGGGCGCGCGCCGCCGGTCTGGGTGTACTCCTGGATGTAGTCGGTGACCTCCTTGGTCAGCGACTCGACGCCGATCTGCTGGCCGTACCGGAGCTGTTCGACCTGGGCCTGGCGGCGGGCCAGATCGATCAGCTTGCGAGCGTCGGCGACGTGGCCGGCGCTGGCGATGCCGACGTGGTCGTCGGCCTTGTGGATCTTCTCGATGCTGTCGCGTTCGAGCAGCGGCGATCGGGCGTGACGGTCCGCAGCCAACACGACGCCGTCCGCGGTGCGGACGCCGACGCTGGCGGTCCCGCGCTTGACGGCTTCCCGCGCGTACTCGACCTGGTAGAGACGTCCGTCCGGCGAGAAGATAGTGATCCCGCGGTCGTACGCCTGCTGTTGGTTCTGTCCTTGCATAGATTCGTTGGTGTTCACCCTGGGTTAGGGATGGGTGTTTATATCCCTTGTGTGCTCGTGGCACGTGAGACGGCGGGTCGCGCGACCCGCTATCAGTACAGGGACAGGTCGCCGGTCACGGCGTCGACCAGGTCGTCCGCCGCCGGCCCGACGGCCAGCGCGCTGACGGTGCCCGGCTCGAGCTGGGTGTGGCCGGCGTCCCTGACGATAGCGTGTGGCAGGCCTTCCGACTCCGCCACGTCCGCGAGTCGGAACAGTTCGCTCTCCCCGCTGGCCTTCAGGACGACCTTCTTCTGGCCCTGCCCCTTCCAGTCGGAGCGGGCCTGCCGGTCGGCGTCCTCGAAGGCCATCAGCGAGGCGTGAGCCACCTGTGCCGCCAGCTTCCCCGCCCCCATTCCGAGGTCGGACCTGGCGACGATGGCCTGCTTCATACGTTCGGGTGCGAGTCCCACGGATAAAGGGCTGGCCTCTCCCCCGCTTTTCGCCGGGTTCTCCCGACGTCGGCCGGCGAGCACGATACTCGACCGACGGCACCCGGGGCCCCCGAAATCACCGGTCAGTTCGACCGCTGGGGCTCCTTCTACCTCCGTCGAGTGGACGGTCGGCGGCGCCGAACCCGCCGGAGCCCGGAGAACGGAAACCTTTCACTGCCCCCCGTCCGTGATTGGCGTATGATACTCTCGGACGCGGACATTCTCCGCCGGCTCGAGGAGGGCGACCTCGTCGTCGAGCCTCTCTCTGACCCCGACATCCAGGTCCAGCCCGCGAGCGTCGACCTCAGGCTGGGGCGGGAGTTCCTGGAGTTCCAGCACGCCAACATTCCGTGTATCCACCCCAACTCCGAACAGGAGACCGGGGAGTACACCGAAGAGACCGTCGTCGACGAGGACGGCGAGTTCATCCTCCACCCGGGTGACTTCGTGCTCGGAACGACCCACGAGCGCGTCGAGATTCCCGACGACCTCATCGCCCACGTCGAGGGACGCTCCTCGCTCGGTCGCCTGGCCATCGTCGTACACGCCACTGCCGGACTATGCGATCCCGGCTACAAGGGACAGATCACCCTCGAACTGTCGAACCTCGGCACTGCGCCGGTCGCGCTCACGCCCGGCATGCGCATCTCGCAGCTCACCTTCACCGAGCTCAAGACCCCCGCCGACCGCCCCTACGGGAGCGAACGCGGGTCGAAGTATCAGGACCAGCGGGGGCCGCAGGCGTCGAAGATACAGGGTGATAGGGAGTTCGGAGGCGACCAGTGATGAGCGCCGAGCGTCTCATCACTACGTCGGCGAGAAACGAAGTTGCGTTCGGCGGGGATCAGTAGCGACGATGCACTTCATCGAAGAGGTCGTCGTCGACGAGTTCCTCCCGACGTTCCGGTCGATGCTCGCCGAGAAGTTGCGAGAGCGTAGCCTCACCCAGTCCGAGGTCGCCGACCTGCTGGGCATCAGCCAGAGCGCCGTCTCGAAGTACGTCCACGGCGACGTCGAGCGGAACCAGCGACTGCTCGAGGACAAGCCCCTCCAGGACCTGGTCGAGCGACTCGCCGAGGGGCTGGCCAGCGGCGACGTGACGCCGGTCCAGGCACTGGTCGAGACTGAAGTCTTCGTCCGGGAACTCGAACGCGGCGGCCTGCTCGCCCAGTTGCACGAGGAGGCGGTGCCCGAACTCGCCGACTACGAGGGCGAGTTCGCCGTCCACGACGCCGACAGCCGCATGCGCCAGGCCGAGCGAACGCTCTCCGACGTCCGGCAGGGCCTCCGCGTCGTCGAGAACACCAGCGGCTTCACCGGACTGATCCCCGCCGTCGGGTCGAACCTGGTGCAGGCGCTGCCCGACGCCGACGGCGTCGACGACGTGGCGGGGGTCCCAGGCCGCATCGTCGACGTGAAGGGGCGAGCGACCATCCCGGCCGAACCCGAGTTCGGCGTCAGCGCCCACGTCGCGAGCGTGCTGCTCGCCGCGCGCGAGGCCGGCAGCGATGCGCGCGCGACGGTCAACGTCCACTACGAGGAGGACCTGATCACCGACCTCGAATCGGCGGGCCACACCGCCGTCGAGTTCGACGGTGAGGCCACCGACCTGGAGGAGGCCGTCGGCGACGCCCTGGCCGACGACCCCGACGCCGACGTTCTCTACCAGACCGGCGGGTTCGGCGTCGAACCCATCGTCTACGTGCTCGGCGCCGACGCCCGGGCCGTCGCCGAGACGGTCCGCGACCTCGTGTGAATGAGCGACGCGACGCGGTCCTTCTACGGTCGCTGGGCCCGACTATACGACGTTCTGGCGACTCTTCCGGGCGTGAGTTCGTGGCGAGCGAGCGCCGCCGACGAACTCGCACTCGACGAGGGAGCCCTCGCCGTGGAGATGGGCTGTGGGACCGGCGCGAACCTCCCCCACCTCCACGAGCGCGTCGGTCCGGACGGCCGCGTCGTCGGCCTCGACGTGACCAGGGAGATGCTCGAACGCGCACGCGGGCGCGGCGACGCCGACCTGCTGCAGGCCGACGCCGCGCGACCGCCGATTTCGGAGCCCGTCGACGGCCTGCTCGGCACCTTCGTCGTCGCGATGTTCGCAGACCCCGGCGCGGTCGTCGACGGCTGGTGCGACCTGGTCCGCCCCGGCGGCCGCGTCGCGCTGTTGCACTTCACCCGCAGCGAGCGAACGTGGGCCCGGCCCGTCAACGCCGCCTACCGGGCGTTCGTCTGGCTCTCCGCGACGGACAAGTCCCGGGTTCGTGACGTCGCGAGCGGCCACGACCGCCGGGTCGACGCCGGCCTGGAGGCGCTGGCCGCGCGGACGACCGACTACCGCGAGCGGACGCTGGCCGGCGGGTACCTGCGACTGGCGAGCGGGCGAGTGGAGTAGGGGGAGAAAACTCTGGGTCGCCCCAGTGGAGCCCGTACGTTGCGAGGCCCTGATATTCTTCGATGTTCGCGGAAAGGACGTACTTTTATCAACGGTATGAAAGTGCGTATAGTATGGCCCTCCACTCGCGCAGACGGTTCCTCGCGACCGCCGGTATAACCGGTACAACGTTGTTTTCTGGTTGCTCGTTCATTCGCTCCGGGAACGGTTTCGGGAACGATTGGCCGAAGACCGCTGACGGGACGACGGACCCATTGCCTGGGGGATCGACGGACTGGCCGCAGTACGGCCGGAACCCGGGCCATACGGGCTTCACCCCCGATATCGAGGTCGATGACCCGAGCGAAGACTGGACGTTCGAACTCTCCGGCAGCCTGGCCCCGCCGGCAATCGTCGGCGACCGGGTCTTTGTCCACGGCGGTGGCGATTCCGAGTCGGCGGAAGATGACTACAACGGCGTGATATTCTCCTTACAGGCTGACGACGGGAGTCAACAGTGGCGTCGCGAACTGCCGAGAATCGGTTTCGGGGGGTTCTCCGGTTGTCCACCGATCGTCTCTGGCGGTTCGGTATACGTTGGGCACGCCGGAGAGAACGGGGTGTACGCGATCGACGCCCGTGACGGTAGTCGGCGATGGCGATTCGACACGGGCAACTCAGTCAACGAGGCCGCCGTGGGCTACCAGGGCCTGATCTTCGTGTCAACCGGGGACGAACTACTGGCGTTCGACGACCGCGGCCGCAACCAGTGGACGTACCGTACCGGTGACGACCGATCGAGTTTTTATCCGCCGGCAGCCGGTGGGGACTACGTCCTCTACAGCACGTCCGTTATCGGAAGTGTCGTCGCGATACCGCCCGCGGGTGGCAGTGGCGATATCTCCGAATGGCGGTACCAAGGCGATCCGGGGTTCGGAACGGCTACGGTGGCTGACGGGATAATATACATCCCTGGCGATGACCGGCTCCACGCCATCGACCTCGCGACCGGCGATGGCATCTGGACAGCGGAGGTCCGCGTGTCCGCCGGCGTCGCGACGGATGGTGAACGAATATTCTTCACCACCGGCTCGGGAAACCTCGCCGCTCACGCCACTGCGGACGGAAGCGAACAGTGGAGAACCGACCTCGCACCCCGGGACGGCGTGTATCTCCGGACGCGCCCCCTCGTGACGGCCCAGTCAGTCATCGTTACGACCGAAAAACCCCAGATGGACGAGCGCGTGACGACGTACGCCGTCGACCGGCGGACTGATGAAACGCGGTGGACCCTCGACCAACCGGGCAACGTCGGATTCGACGCTGTCGCCGCCGGCGGGCGACTCTACGTCCCAGTCTACTGGAGTACTCGGGATGCGGGAGGAACACTGATCGCGGTATCCGACTGACTGCGCAGCAGCGATCAGCAGGACCTGGAACTATCGACGTCGAACGCACCGATGATCCTTGCGATCCCAGTTACGCCGTGGAACTCCCTGCCCGTATCACATCCTGTGGACAATACCCGGTTTCGATTCGTGAATGAAGTTCCGATAGGACGGTCCTCGCTCGGGCATCGTGCATCGGGACCCTACGACCCGTACAGGTCCGCGTGGGCTTCGCAGAACTCGGGGTTCGTCAGCTGGGCCTCGACGACGCCGGGCTGGCGGTGCGGGTTGGTCAGCCGACAGCCCTCGTGCTCGCAGAAGCCCTCGCCCGTCGCCAGGTAGTGGTAGGCCTGCAGGACGTACCCCTTCAGCGCGTCGGTCGTCCGGGGGTCGTCCTCGACGAGGAACTGGCCTTCCACCTCGTTCTCCAGCACCTCGCGCGGGGGTGAATCGCCGGAGAGGAGCGCGTGCTTCTGTTGTTCCTTGTAGTACTGCTCGGGCTTGGCGGGCGCCTCGTACAGCCCCGGTACCGAGACGAGCGCGGGCTGGCCGAGGACGTTGACGCGCTTGTGCCAGCGGCCGTCGTGGTCGCCCCAGGTGCCGACGACGCGGTCCAGCAGCGGGACGTGCAGGTGGTCCAGCCCGCGCTCGTCGTCCGTGATGCGCCGGCGGAGGGCGTCCTGGACCTGCCGGCCGTCGTAGATGACGCCACCTGCCCGTTCGGGAGTTTCCAGCGCCCGCTCCTCGTACCGGACGATGCCGAGCATGGTGTTGCCGGTGTCGCGTTCGCGGGGCGAGAGCACCCTGGCCGCTGCAAAGTCCTCGGCCAGACCATCGTCAGCGTACAGCGAGAGGAACCGGTCGCGCACCCTGACGGTTGCCGCCACCCGCGCGTCGAGCCAGTCGGCGACCGCGTCGGCGTCGGCCTCCGTCGTCGGCGCGCGGTACAGCGTGACCGTCTCGACCATGTCGGAACGCCGAACGGACGCCCCAAAACTGCTTTCGTTGGGACGGGCCACAGATTATTGATAGCCGGTCGAGTGTGGAACGATGAGGAGGAACGTATGGATCTGAGCGACCACGGGCTCCCGGAGATCCGGGACCTGGCCGACGAGTTCGCCCGCGAGCACGGATGGGACGAGATCGAGGCACTGGGCGAGAGTGACCGGGACTACAAGGCGTTCAAGGCCGAGGCGTGGGCCCGGAAGGCCGTCGCCGAGGGCGACCTGCCGGAGCGACTCGGGTTCCTTCAGGCGCTCTCGGGTGACGAGAACTGGCAGGTGCGGGAGGCCGTCGCGATGGCGCTGAAGTACGTCAACGAGCACGCCTTCGCGCAGGTCGAGCCCGCCTGGAAGGAGTGGGTCGTCCACGAGAACAACTACGTCCGGCGGGCCTGCGAGGTCGGACTGATGCGGACGCCGCCCGAGCACGTCGGCCCGGTACTCGACCTGTTCGACCACCTCGTCGCCGACTCCGACGACTACGTCAAGAAGAGCTGTGGCGCCTTCGCGCTGAGCAACGTCGCGGCGACGGACCCGGCGGTCAGTCGGGAGTACATGGAACGGTGGAGCCGGGCCGACGACCTCCGGACGCGGTGGAACGTCGCCAAGGCCATCGGCGGTGGGTACGGGCGGGCGACCGACCACGCGGTCGAACTGGCCTACCGCCTCTCGGGCGACGAGGCGTACCGCGTCCGCCGGGCGACCGCGTCGTCGCTGAAGAAACGGTTCGACGACGATCCGGATTGGCGTGAACAGGTCGAGGGATGGGACGACAGGGACGAGTTCCGCTCGCTGCTGTAGTCCGTCCGCGGTTCGCCCTCGCCCGGACCAGTATTGAACAGATTTATACATCGATGTTCGGAAGTGTCGTTTATGGCAGACGAGTCAGCGAGCGAGGCATTCGAGGTGGACGAGGAGTTCGCCTTCCTCGGCCGGACGTTCGCCGAGTACCGGCGAATGTTCGACCTCGACGTGGAATCGCTCCGGGGGAGAGATGTCCTGGACTGTCCCGGCGGACCGGGGTCGTTTACGGCCGTGGCCGCAGAGATAGCGGACTCGGTGACCGCCGCCGACCCGGAGTACGGCCCGCCGGCGAGCGACCTCGAACCGCTGTGTCGGCGCTCGGTCCAGGAGAACGTCGACCAGCTCGGCGAGAAACGGGACCTGTTCGTCTGGAACTACTACGGCGACGTCGAGACGCGCGGGCGATACCAGCGGGCGGCGGCGGAACGGTTCCTCGCCGACTACGCGACCCACCCCGAGCGCTACGTCGAGTCGGCGCTGCCGGACCTGCCGTTCGCCGACGACGCCTTCGACCTGACGCTGTCGGCGAACCTCCTCTTCCTCTACGACGACCGGCTGGACGAGGGGTTCCACCACGACGCGATAGCGGAGTTGGTGCGGGTCACCGACGGCGACGTTCGGGTGTTCACGCTGGCCTCGCTGGACCGAACGCGCTCCGAGTACGTCGACCCCGTCGTCGAGCGACTACGCGCGGACGGGCACGGCATCGAGTTTCGCGAGGTCCCCTACGAGTTCCAGCCCGGCGCGACGACGATGCTGGTCGTCGACGCTGCATGACGCGCGCGGTGAAAACAGAACGGCTCGTCTACGCGGGCCGACGAGCCGGTCAGTCGTCGGCGATGACGTGCTCGGAGTCCTCGGCGATGAGGCGGTCGATGGCGTCGACCATCGCGTGGACCGACGCGCGGGTGATGTCCGAGTCGCTGGCGGTGACGGCCACCGTCCTGTCGCCCCGGGACATCTCCACCTCGACCGTGACGACGGCGTCGGTGCCGCCGGTGATGGCGTCGACGTGGTAGGATTCGAGGTGGGTGTCGGCGGCGTGGCCCAGCGCCGACTGGACGGCGTTGAGCGCGGCGTCGACGGGGCCGGATCCCACTTCTGCTTCCTTGCGCTCCTCGCCGTCGACGGAGAGCCGGACGCTCGCGGTGGGCGTGCCGCCGCCGGCGACGGTCGTCAGGTCGAGCAGTTCGACCCGGCGGTCGTGTTCCGCTCCCTGAACCTCCTCGGCGATGGTGATGAGGTCGGCGTCCGTCACGCGTCGGCCGCGGTCGCCGATCTCCTTGACGCGCTGGACGATCTCGCCCAGTTCGTCGTCGGTGACGTCGAAGTTGCGCTCCTCCAGCGCGGCCTCGACGCCAGCGCGACCGGCGTGCTTGCCAAGTGCGAGCCGTCGTTCCCGACCGACCTTCTCCGGCGGGTAGGGCTCGTACATCGCGTCGTCCTTGAGCGTCCCGTCGGTGTGGATGCCCGACTCGTGGGTGAAGGCGTTGGCGCCCACGACGGCCTTGTTCGGCGGGAGCGGCATCCCGGTGGCGTTGGCCACCAGTTCGCCCAGTTCGTAGGCCTTCGTCAGGTCCATCGTCTCCACGCCGTAGCCGTGATCGAGGGCGATGGCGACCTCCTCCAGGGCGACGTTGCCGGCCCGCTCGCCGATGCCGTTGATCGTCCCGTGGACCATGTCCGCGCCCGCGGCGACGGAGACGAGCGCGTTCATCACGGCCAGCCCCAGGTCGTCGTGGGTGTGGGTGCTCACGGGTCCGAGTTCGGAGAGCCGCGAGACTGCCTCGACGGCACCGTCGGGCGTCGCGTGGCCGACGGTGTCGGCCCAGCAGATGCGGTCCGCACCCGCGTCCATCGCCGCGCCGAGCAACTCTTCGAGGTAGTCGAGGTCGGCCCTGGAGCCGTCCTCGCCGATGACCTCGACCCAGAGGCCGTGGTCCTTGGCGTACTCGACGAGTTCGACGGTGTCCTGGACGTTCTCCTCGCGCGAGGTGCCGACCTTGTCCACGACGTGGCGGTCGCTGGCGGGGACGACGATGTCCACGCCGTCGACGCCACACTCCAGCGCCAGGTCCACGTCGTTCTGGATGCCGCGACAGAAACTCGTCACCGTGGCGTCGAGGTCCAGGTCGGCGACCCGGGAGATGGTCTTGCGCTCGCCCGGGCCGGTACAGGCGCTGCCGGCCTCGATGACGTCGACGGTGGCGTCGTCGAGCAGCCCCGCGATGTGTGCCTTCTCGTCCGGCGAGAGCGACACGCCCGGCGCTTGCTCGCCGTCACGCAGCGTCGTGTCGAAGAACTGTACGTCGCCGACGTCGGAGAGGGGTTCCGTCAGCGGGTGCTGCCCGAACAGCGCGGACCCGCTCACAGTCCCGTCCTCTGAATCACGCTTGCCGGAGAATTTCACGGCCAGCCGCCGTGAGGCGACTTCCTCTATCCCCGTTGTCGTTGTCCGACATAGTTGAATGAGTTGTTGCCGTCCGCGCTCATCAATCTGTTGGGTTCGCGCCGGGTGCACGCCGTGGCCCGGATCTCGCGAGCGGAACGCCCATACAGGAACCGGATCGAAATCTTCTCCCCCCGGTATCGGCGAGTGAGCGTGTGTACCGGTACGCGCGGCTCGCGGGCTTTCTCGCCCTGCTGGTGACCCCCGTCGCACTCCTCGCGGCGACGATGGTCCGGCCCTCGACCGTTCGACCGGCGACCGTCCGGTTCGGGACCCTCGGACTCGGCGTCGGCGTCGCCCTCGCCGGCGGCGTCGCCGCCGTCCAGGAACGCGAAGCGCTGATGTTCCACGCGGAGTCCACAGGCTTCGACCGTGAGGACACGGTCGACGCGCTCGCCGTCGTCGTCGCGGCGGTCGTCACCTACCTCCTGAGCACCGCGGCCGGTCTCGGGCCAGTGGTCGCCGCCGCGGCGGTCGGTCTCGTCGCCGGCGTGGGCGCTCCCAGAGTGGCTGTCCCGGCGTACTGCGGCACGTTCGTCGGCATGGCCTCCCCCTCGCTGTTCCCCACCACCGACTACGTCCTCGTGGCCGGCCTCCTCGCGGCTGCGGCGTTCGTCGCGACGACGGAGTGCTTCGGCGGCTTCGGCGGCAAGCTCGGCACCATCGCCTTCTTCGGCTGTGCGACGACGCTCGCGCTCCCCGGCGTCGAGTACGCGACCGCAAGCGGGCTCTCGTGGACCAGCGCGACCGTCGTCGTCCCCGTCGCCGTCGTCGGCGCCGTCGCGACCGTCGCCCTGAGCATTCGCTTCGACCTCGGCGCGGTCGTCGGCTCCGCGTCCGTCGGCCTCGTCGCCGGATTGGCCTTGCCACCACTGGTCCCCGACATGGGGTCGACGCTAGCCGCGGTCGCCTTCTGCGCCTCGTTCGTCGGCATGTCGACGACGGAGCGGCTCGGCCACGAGGGCCACGACGCCCTCGCCGGCGCGCTCTCCGGGCTGGTGTTCGTCGCCGTCTCGCCCGCGTTCGCGGGTGCTGGGGGTAAGCTCGGCACCATCGCCTTCCTCTCCTGCGTCGCCGCGTTCGGCGCCGCTGAACTGCTGGAATCGGTGACGCCGGGCTGATAGAGAACGGAAACGAGAACGCCGCCCAGAAAACCCTCAGTCCTCGACGACGACTTCGTCCCCGCGTTCGACGCCGTCGGCCGCGCCAGCGGGGAGTTCCAGAATCGTGTCGGCCTTCGCCATTCCGACGCCGCGCCAGGGGGCGAGGGTCTTCACCTGCCGAACCTCGCCGTCGAGGATCCAGATCACGTCCAGTGGGAACCGGACGAACAGCATGTGGATCGACCGCCAGTTGGCGAGGGCGTCGGGCGTCCAGAACGGGGGTTCATCGAACCGGAAGACCATCGCGTAGTCGTCCGCAATCAAGGACCTGAACATGAGGCCTTTCAGCTGTTCGCCCGAGGTGTCCGCCGTCTCGACGTTGGTGGCGAGAGTCGTGGCTTCTCCGTCCGGGTCGTGGACGACGCGCATTGGGACTGAGATGCGTATCTCCCGTGAAAAGCGTTCCGTCGACTATGACGTGGAAGCTCAAGGGTGCGAATAAGCCGAGGTGTGGCTGACGATAGAACCGCAAACAACCAGAAAGCCCTCGACCCGCTCGACTCGCGCGGCTCGCTGCGCGCCTCCCTGCGGTCGGTGCTTGCGTCGCCGTGCTTCGTCGACCGCGCCTCGCCCTTTCAGTCCACCAGGTTCAGCGTTGCTCGCGCGATGAAACGCGCTCGCGATTAGAACCACCACTCCTCCCCGGATTCGGCGCGTCCGCGCCGAATCACGCGTCCTCACAGCACGGCAACCGCACAGCGGTCGGCCAGGAGCGCGTCCCCGAGCAGAAGCGAGGGGCGCGCGACCAGGGGAAGGGCAGGGCTGCGGTCCTGGAGGACTGAAAGGGCGAGGGCCGGTCCGGGAACCCGGACGACGTAAGCACCGCAACGGAGTGAGGAGCGCAACGAGTCCCGGGACCGGAGCGCGCCGAGGGCTTTCAAGGCGTTAGTTGAGTTAGTCTCAGTCGTACTGATAGAACCAGCCAACCCATTTCCTAGCGAGCAATTCAAAAGCCATCGTCACCGTGGGCCAGTATGGAGAAGGCACCGGGCGGGTCGCCAGTGGGCGTCGACGACCCGTACGAGCACGTGGGCCGGTGTGACCACCTCACCGACGAGGGGCAGTGTCGGTGGGCGGTCGAACACGGCCACCACGACCCGGAGTTCGCCAACGAGCGGAGCGCCGACGACTTCCAGTGTCCCGTCGCGGGCGACACCGACGAGGAGGGGCTCACTGGCCCCTGGGAGTGGCAGGACTGCCCGCACTTCCGGTGCCAGAATCGCGAACGCGAGTGCGAACGCTGCGGCCTCGAAGCCAAGCGGATGGCCCACACCGACGAGCGCCCGCTCCTCGAAGAGCACCACCTCTCCTACAGCGAGGGCAGCGACGAGGGGGAGGGCGACCCGACCCACGAGATCACGGTCTTTCTCTGCCGGTGGTGTCACGCGAAGGTCCACAACTCCTGGGCCAGAGTCACCGACGACGTCAATCCCGACCCTGAGGCTGTCGCCGAGCAGGAGGGCCGGAAGTCCAGAGAACTTGACGAGCTGGGGTTCCAGTCCGCTGCGGAGCGGTACGACGGCGATCAGGAGTAACGACGGGGCGTCGGTCGGGTCCCTGCCGATTTTCACGGGATATATACGCACCCGCGGTCTTCTGGCCACTAATGACCCGCATCGCCGTCGTCGACAACCACGGCCAGTTCACCCACCTGGAGCAGCGTGCGCTCCGGGACATGGGCGTGGACGTCGAGACCATCGACAACGAGACGCCGCCAGAGGAGGTCGACGCCGACGGCCTCGTCTTCTCCGGCGGCCCCGACATGGACCGCATCGGCAACTGCCCCGACTACCTCGAACTCGACGTTCCGATACTGGGCATCTGCCTGGGGATGCAGCTCATGGCGAACGAGCTGGGCGGCACCGTCGGCTCGGGCGACTACGGCGGCTACGCCGACGTGACCGTCGACATCCTCGACGACGAGGACCCGCTGGTGGGTTCGCTCGCGCCCGAGACCCGGGTCTGGGCCAGTCACGCAGACGAGGTCAAGGAGGTTCCCGAAGGGTATTCGGTCACCGCCGACTCCGACGTCTGCGGCGTCGAGGCGATGAGCAACGGCGCGGACCGCTTCGGCGTCCAGTGGCACCCCGAGGTCGCCCACACCGAGGAAGGAGAGGAAGTGTTCGAGAACTTCCTCGCGGTTTGCGATTCGAGCTGACGAGTAGATTTAAACAGGTCCAGCGGATGGCATAGACAAATGACGGCGACACAGGGGAACCTCGCCGGCCTCTCCCGATTTATCTTCAAGGCCCCGAGCTGGCACGCGAGCGTCGCCTTCTCCCTCCTGCTCGCCGCAGTGATGGGCGTCGCCGCCTTCGAATCCCAGTTCGTCTACGAGGACGCCTGGCAGGGCATCTTCTACGTCGGCATCCCGACCGTCGTCGCCAGCGCGCTCACGCCGACGGTGGACCGCGCGCTGGGTGGCCACCTGACACCGAACCGAGCCTCCCTGCTCGCACTGTTCTGCGAACTCGTGGTCATCGTCATCCTCACGTTCGCGGGCCTGGTCACGTTCCTGACCGGATTCGGCCAGCGGTTCGTCATCGACGCGCTCCTGATGTCGCTGGCCTCCATCTTCGCCTTCCGCCTCCTGATCGTCATGGCCGTCTCCCGGCACTCGCTGCCTGTCGCGGCCATTCCGGCCAGCATCCAGACCGCCGCCGCGGCCGTGCTCCTCTCTATCTACAGCGGGACGACAGGGCTCCTGCTCGACAACCCGCTGCTCCGCGACCTGCTCTCTCGGCCCGAAGAAGCACCCCCCGAACTGCTCTCCGTCGGCGCCACGGAACTCGGGTTGCTCGGCATCATGTGCGTCATCTACGCGGGCGCAGTCTGGCTCTTCCTCGTCGTCCTCGACCGCCCGTGGCGCTCCAGCCTCGGCGTCTCGGTGCTGGACTTCCTCCAGGGGTTCATCGGCCACGTCGCCGAGGGGTCCCGGGAACTGGAGGACTTTTTCGAGGAGCTCGGCGAGGACGCCATCGTGCCAGTGACGGTGCTCTCGGTCCGCCGACCCGACGGCGAGGAGAAGGCCCGCTTCGTCCTCCCGATGATCCACCCAGGGCCGATGGGCGAAATCGGCGGCGGCAACCTCCCCCAGCGCGTCGCCTGGGAGGCCGACGGCCTCGCGTTCCCGCCCCACGCCACCGCCGGCCACGACTTCAACCTCGTCACCGAGCGCGAGGTCGACCCCATCCTCTCGGCGGCCGAGACCGCCTACCAGCGCCTGGACTACACCGACCAGGCCACCCAGAGCATCCGCGTCGAGGAGGGGGAGGCGACGCTCACCGGCCAGGCCTTCGGCGACGGCGCCTTCCTCGCGGCCACCTACTCGCCAGGGTTCGCCGACGACGTCGACTACGCCGTCGGCCTGTCTGCGGCCGCGGAGGCCCGCTCGGACGACGTCGACGAGATCCTGCTGGCCGACGCCCACAACTGCAACGACGGCCTGGAGGGCGAGGACCTGGGCCACGTCGTCCCCGGCAGCCAGCGCTCCTTCGACATGATCTACGGCGCCGGCCGCCTCGGCGACCGCCTCGCCAGCGCCCACCAGGACGACCTGCGCTGCGGCGTCGCCTGGGACCAGACCCCCTGGGACCCCCAGGACGGCATCGGTCCGCTGGGCATCCGCGTCGCGGTGTTCGAAACCGGTGACCAGACCACCGCCTACGTGCTCGTCGACGGCAACAACATGGAGCCCGGCCTCCGCGAGTCCATCGTCGACGCCATCGACTCGGTCGATATGGTCGAGGTGATGACCACCGACACCCACATCGTCAACACCATCGAGGCGGTGAACCAGGTCGGCGGCGCCATCCCCGACGACGAACTCGTCGCCCTCATCGACGAACTCGTCGACGCCGCCATCGACGACCTGGAACCCGTCGAGGCCGGTATGGCCAGCGAGAAGGCCGAGGTAACCGTGTTCGGCAACGACCGCACCGAGATGCTCGCGTCGACGGCCAACGCCGTCGTCTCCCTGGGCGGCGCGCTCGCCGCCGCGTTCATCCTCGGCGTACTCGCCGTGAGCGTCCTCATCTTCTTCCTCGCCGGTGCCTAGGTAGTAAAGAGACGGAAGGCCTCGATTCAGGCGTCGGTGGGGGGTCCGTGCGGATCGGACGGCGTTACCGTTGGTCCGTCGTCCGGGTCTACGTTCTCGACCCCGACGGTAGAAGTAATCCGTAGCGTTACGTCGTCGAACCCCAGGTGCCGCGTCGACTCGACGTACTCGCCATCTATCTCGACGTGGAGCAATAGCGGATAATTCCAATCAGATTCGGAAATGAAGCTCCGAATCTGCCCGCGTTCACCCGCGTCGAGGGAAAGCGACCCGGTTGGGGTGTCGTACCCGGAACCTCGGTCGAGCGTGACCGTGACCTGATGTGCCTCATCGTCTTCGTTTACCACCACGACCGTACCATCGTCGTCGGACACTGCGTCGACGCACCCGGCGAGAAAGAATACACCTACCCCTCCAACTGTAGCGAGGAATCGTCGTCGCGACGTTCGTCCGGTCACGAGTGGGCATTTTTAGTTCTGATGATAAGTTTTGTGGGCACTGTCTCTTCGAAGTGCCCGAAAGAAGACCGTCAACGACCCATTCCGCGTTGGGTGCACATTTAATCAGATGGGGAAAGAACTCCAGGTATGGCACCACACGGACCAATCTCGGACAGCCAGAACCGGCCCGACGGTGCAAAGTCGCCCTACGAGAACGACCGGTCCGCCCTCCTCATCGTCGCGACGGTGGTCGCCGTCCTGGTGATCGTCGTCGTGTATTTCCTGTAGCGGGTTGCATCCGGCGAGGTTCCGTCTCGGACCGAGGGGAGCACGAGCGGGGAAAGGTTTTGTGTCGACCAGGTGACGCCACGGTATGGATCAGGACGCTATATCCAACTCTATGGCCGCCGACTCGACGGTTCAATCCGATGGCACGATCGCCTGGCCCAAGTGGGGCCCGGCCTCCCTGCTGGTGGCGATGGCGGTGGCTATACTGCTGTTGTTCGTGGTGAAGTATTTCCTGTAGCACACTGGTCACGGAGCTCGACCGGATAGGGCGAGTTCCCTCGAAAACGAGACGATAGTGCGCCCGGGAGAAAGCTTATCTGTCGAACAATAAACACCACGGTATGGGCGACAGGTCTCGTGGTCGGCGTTCCAACACGCAGGTATCCGACGCGATGGCGCAGTCTGGCGACAACACGCCGGGGTCCGACTTCGGCTGGTCGGACCTCCTGGCGGTACTGGTAGTGGGGGCGCTGCTTCTGCTCGTACTCTGGTACCTCCTGTACGGCATGGGACCTATGCCTAGTAGCCCACCTGCATAGTCTGGTCCAGTAGCTGCCGACTACTTTGAGAGAGTTCCAATCGAGTTACAGCCGTCCGATACTCCTCGGTGGGCACAGCTATGCTTGGTACCGTGTTAGTGTATAAAGAGTAGCGCCGAGGAGGCGATTCGAACGCCTGTGTCCGTGAGGACAGTTGCTTTCGAGGCAACCGCCTTGGCCGGGCTAGGCTACCTCGGCTCACTCGACTGTACTGCTATCTGGTCTTTATGGGTTTCGGTTCGGCTGGTAGGCCCGACATGCATATTAAACGCGAGTGACATAGCCGGGTATGGACGTCGCCGAAGCAAGCGAAGTGTGTGACACGGTGCTCGACGAGGTCAGCGACGCGGTCATCGCCGACCGCGAGTTCTTCGAGACGGTGCTGATGGGCGTCGTCGGCCGCGGCCACGTGCTGCTGGAGGACGTGCCCGGGACGGGGAAGACCCTGACCGCACGGACCGTCGCCGAGGCGCTGGGCCTCTCCTTTTCTCGCATCCAGTTCACGCCGGACCTGCTGCCGGCGGATATCACCGGGACGCACGTGTTCAACGAGCGCGAGCGGACCTTCGAGTTCAACGAGGGACCCATCTTCGCCAACGTCGTGCTGGCCGACGAGATCAACCGGGCACCGCCGAAGACCCAGTCGGCGCTGCTGGAGGCGATGGAAGAGGGCCAGGTCACCGTCGACGGCGACACGTACGAACTCCCTCAGCCGTTCTTCGTCATCGCGACGCAGAATCCCGTCGAAATGGAGGGGACCTTCGAACTCCCCGAGGCGCAGGTCGACCGCTTCCTCGCGAAGACCTCCATCGGCTATCCGGAAGAAGAGGGCGAGTTCGAGTTGCTCCAGCGCCGCCGCGGCCGCACCGAGCAGAGCCCCTCCGTCCAGACCGTCCTCACCCCGGAGGAGGTCGACGACGTGCGTGACCTCCCCGAGTCGGTCACCGTCGAGGACGACGTGTTGCGCTACATCGGGAAAGTGGCGCGGGCGACGCGGACCCACCGCAACGTCGACGTCGGCGTCTCTCCGCGCGGGACCCAGCGCCTCTTCGAGGCCGTCCGGGCGCGAGCGATTATCCAGGGTCGCGAGTTCGTCACGCCCGACGACGTGAAGGCCGTCACCCAGGCGGTGCTGGCCCACCGAATCGTGCTGACGCCGGAGGCCCGCGTCGAAAACGTGGACGAGGCCGACATCGTCGACGAAGTGCTCGACAGCGTCCCCGTGCCGACCGTCGCCGCCTAGTCGTCGAGCAGCCAGATGAACAGCAGCGCCGCGACCAGCAACAGCGCGACGGCGGTCGTCGGCTGCCCGGTCCGGCTCAGGTCGTAGACGACGAGCGCGAGCACGCCGACGACGCTCGCCACGACGCCCGTCGCCGCGACGTGGACAACCGTGGCCCGTCGCGTCGGCGCGCCCGCACCCAGCTGGTGCCCGAGACTGATCGCGTTCTCCCCCGCGTCCCACGCGACGACGGCGCCGCCGAAGGCGACGAGCATCGCGGCCGGCGAGGCGCCCGCCGCACCGGCGAGCAAGACGCCGGCGAACAGCCCCGCCGTCCCGAACTTGTGGGCACGGTTCGAGCCGCGGCGCACCCCGACGGCGAGGACGAGCAGGCCGGCCAGCGAGAGAACCGCGGCCGCCGCGGAGACGGTCGTCGCGGCGACGGCGACCAGTCCCGCCACGATGGTGGTGGCGACGCCCAGCGTCGAGGGAGACTGGTCGAACGACCAGTCGTCGGCCGCCGTCGGATCGTCGGCCGCCGCCGAGTCGGCAGTCCGGTGGTCGTCAGCCACCGGGTCGTTCGCGGTTGAATCGGCCGTCGACTCCAGCGTCGCGTCGCTCACACCGACCGCCCCCCGCGGATGCGAGCCATGGCGTGGGCGAGCGATTCGTCGAAGGCCCAGTCGGCGACCGGGAGTCCGCGCCGTCGCAGCCGCGTGATCCGCATCCGCCGTTCGACGCTGGCGAGCCGGTGGCCCGACGTGTCCGCCGCCGTCGGGTCGGGCGAGACCACCGTCGTCCGGTGACCGTGGGCGTCCAGCCGCACGGTCGTCCGGAAGACGAAGTCGTCGACCAGCGGGGAGAACAGGATGACCTGGGCGTCCGAGGGGAGGCGCTGGCGGAGTCGCTGGGCGACCGAGAAGACGCTGACGTCGGCGTCCTCGTCGCCGGGGGAGAACGCCGGGTGCGTCGCGAGTGTCTCCCGAAGTTCGATGCGGTGGTTGTCGCTGGCGGCCGGCGGTAGCCAGCAGTCGTGTTCGGAGAAGGCCGCCAGCCCGACCGCGTGCCCCTCGGCCAGCAGCGACGCGGCGACCTCGCGGGCCGCCTCCAGGTTGCGTTCGAGCGTCGACCCGGCCGCGCCGTTCGGGCTAACGTCGGCGCTCGGCCGCGCGTCGACCAGGAGTGCGACGGTGACCGACCGCTCGACGCGGTGTTCGACGGTCCGCATGTCCCCCGTCTTGGCGGTCTGGTTCCAGTCGATTCGGCTCATCGGGTCGCCCATGCGGTACTCCCGGGTCGCGTAGAACTCGACGCCGTCCCCGCCAGCGTCGGCGGGTGTCCGGCCCGTGTACTGGGTGGTCTGGGGCCGCAGCGGGACGTCGAGCGTGGGTCCTGGCAGGTCCGGTTCGCAGGCGAACGCGTCGCCCTGTTCGACTGATGCGATGCGTTCGGTCGCACCGCTGACGTCGCGGACGATGGCCGTGAGCGGTTCGAACTCGTGAACGCCGCGCGTCGCCGCGATGGTGTACTGGATGGTGGTCGATTCTTCGGAGCGTAGCGCCGTCGCGATTCGGGGCGACCCGCCGGTGACGGCCGCCCGGTCGGGGACGCCGTCGACGAGGCGCAGGTCCGGCAGCGGCCGGTCGCCGTCGTTGGTGACGGTGAGCGAGACGGTCACCTCGTCGCCGGGGTTCGGGCGGGCGTCGCTGATGGTCCGTTCGATGGCGAGGTTGACCGGCGGCGGTGAGGTGAGCCGGCCGTACCCAGAGAAGGCCATCCCCAGCGCGCTGGCGAGCAGGAGGCCGCCCTGGGCGGTGAACACGCCGACGGCCAGCGCGAGGAGCGCGAACGCCGACACGCCGAACCACCGCTTCGTCTGGTGGTCGGCGGCGTCGCCCGGCCCGACGACCAACTCCGTCGGCGTCTCGTCGAACTCGGGGAACTCCGCGCCCATCTCGTGGAACGCCATCTGTTCCCCGCTCATTCGCGGTCACCCCCCGATAGCTCGTACAGTTCTCGCGTGACGTGGCGCACCCGGCGGTGGAACGGCTGACGGCGACCGAGTGTCATCCCGATGGTCTCCGTGAAACCCGATCCGAAGCCGGCGCTGGTGGCCAGGAACCGCGCGGCGAGTTCGTCGTCGGTCCACTCCCCCCGGTCGACGAGGCCCTCCGCCGCCGCTTCGGAGCAGCCGTGGTACATGACGAGAAACTCGACGACCACGTCGCGCAGATCCTGTTTGGCCTTCAGCGCGGTCGGGTTCCCGGCGACCGAGGCCCCCGAGACGCGGGCGAGCAGGTCGTCGAACTCGTCGCCAGGCGCGTCGAGTCGCGGACCGGGCTCGCGGACCGGCGGCCGGTAGTCGCTGGCGTCGTGGCCAAGGAACGACCGGAGGCGCCGCAATCCCACGAGTCCCGCGAGGATGGCCAGCAGCGTCGGGGTGTCGTCCGGGACGGACAGGCCGGCGTTCAGCGACGGAACGAAGGCGATTGCCAGTCCGAAGCCGGCGCCGGCCAGGCCGACGGCGACCGCCAGCAGTCGCCAGTTCACGTCTCCTCGCCCTCCGTTATCGCGTCGAGGGCCGCCCGGGCGCGCCGCTCGGACTCCTCGTCGACGCCGGGGCCGTAGCGCGCCCGGTCGAACAGCTCCGTCAGCGTCCGGACGGCGTCCCGGTCCATCCCGGCGTCGACGGCCCGTCGCGCCACCTCGCCGGGCGTGTGCGTCCGGAGGCTGGCGCCGTCGGCGGCCTCGGCCATCTCGCGCCAGGCCCAGTACACCGGGTTCGACGCGTCGACGTCTGCGAAGGCCGCCTCAGCAGTTCTGCCGTCGGGCGCTTCTCGGGCCGAGTCCAGGTCTATCACCTTGTCGTCGGCCACTGGTTCGGAATCGGGCGAGTCCAGCGACGGGCTCGAAACGGAGCGCAGGGCAAACGCGGCCACCACCACCAGCAGGACGACGCCACCCAGTGCGACGACGATCAGCGGGACGTTCCCCGACGGGACCGACAGCGCCGGGCCGAACGACGACCCGCTGCCGCCGCCCCGTAGCACCCCCGAGACGTAGTTACCGGCTTTCTCGCCGTCGAGAAACGACAGGAGATAGATGACCACGCCCAGGTAGAGGACCGCCGCGAAGACCCCCGTCGTCGTCTGGAGCACCGACTTCACGAACGCGACGACGGTCTCGCGGCCGTACAGGACCAGCGAGATCAGGAGCGGAACGGCGACGAGCGAGAGGGCGATAATCCCCAGTAGTTGCCCGACTATCCCGACGTCGGTCAGCCCCGTTCCGCTGGCGTTCCCCAGCGTCGACGCCTCTCCGCCCCCCATCCCCTCGCCAGCCCCCTCACCGACGCCTTCGGAGGCGGTCGTGCCCGTTCCCACCGAGCGAGTGTCGCGCGAATCGCCGATGGTTGCAGCGGACGCGGAGAGCCCCACCACACCCAGCACCACCACCACGACGAGTATCGCCCGCTCGTCCATTGTGAGCTAGCATCAGCCTTCGCCGTATTTAATCGTTCGTGGAACTGCACGCGCGAGTGCGACGGGTTTGGGTCGGATCAGTGTTACCCAGGTGATGGAATGGTGTGTGAATCGAGCGCTATCGATTTGTGTAAATCAGGCTGAGACTGATTCCCACCGTTCCGTACGCAATCCGATGAAGTAGCTGAGGATGAGTAGAATTTCGACGGTAAATAGTCCGAGAATGGTGTCGAGTACCAGTACCAGTGCAAACCCAAGTGCGAAAACGAGGATGCCGGAGACTAGTGGAGAGCGAGACTCATATTTCATCGCCAGGAAATAGACGAACGCTGAAAGTAGCGCCTGTACGGTGAGGAATACGAGGCTGATAGCGGGCATAGAGAACTGAACTCGGCAGTTAGGTAAATACGTTCTGGAGTCAGTGAAAATAACTCACGGTCGACCAAGTGATCATTACACACGCGGAACCGAGCGAGAGGTGTGTCCGCTGTATTCATCACACCGTTCGGTCGAGAGCCACGCAAAACAATTCCCCAGCGGTCTTCCAACAACACCTACCCGTCGAGCAGATAGCTGAACAGGAGCACAGCCAGCAGCAACAGCGCCACGCCCGCCGTCGGTTGCCCACCAGATGCCAGTCGAAAAGCACCGTAACCGACGGCCCCCACCACTGCAGCGACGCCGGTCGTCGCGAGCGAATGGACCAGTTGCAGCCGGCGCGTCTCCGCCGCGGCGCCGATCTGTCGACCGACGGTGATGGCGTTCGTGCCGGCGTCCCAGGCGACGACCGTCGCGCCCGCGCCGATGAGGACGAACGGGAGCGGGGCGTCGGACGCGCCGGCGACGAGCACCGCGCCGAAGAGGACGACGGCGCCCAGGGTGACGAGCGACCGGGACGCGTTCCGCACGCCGACCGTCAGTACCAGGACGGCGAGGAGGGCCACGGCGGCGGCGGGCAGGAACGTCGCGCTTGCGAGCGCGACGACGACGGCCGGCACCACCGTCAGCACGAGGCCCGTGGGCGAGGGCGAGTCGTCGAACGTCTCGTAGTCGACGTTCACGGCGACCACCGCCGGCGTGTGCGGACGAGGGCGTGCCCGAGGTCTTCGTCCGGGTGCCAGTCGATTACGGGGATGCCACGAGAGCGCAGGTCGGCGATGCGCAGGCGGCGCTCACCCCGGGCGACCAAGTGGCCGGTGGTGTCGGTCGCCGTCGGGTTCGGGCTGACGACGACGACGGCGTAGCCGTGGGCGTCCAGGCGAACGACCGTGTCCGCCAGCAGGTCGTCGTGGAGCGGGCTGAACAGAACGACCTGCGTCTCGGCGGTGAGTCGGCGCTTCAGCCGCTGGGTAGCCCGGTAGACGTTGGTGTCGTCCGCCGGTGGCGTCGGTGAGAGGACCGGGTGGGTCGCCAGGAAGTGCCGGGCCTCCTCACGGTGGGTGTCGCCCCGGCCCGGCGCGAGCCAGCAGTCGACGGGCGCGACGGCGCCGAGGCCGACGTCGTGGCCGGCCCGCGTCAGCGAGGCGTAGGCCGTCGTCCCGCCGGCGACGGCCCGCTCGACCGCCGACGGCTCGTGGGGCGACGGCGCGAGGTGGGCGGACCGGCGCGTATCGAACACCAGCGCGACACGGACAGTCTGTTCGACGCGGAAGTCGACCGTCGTCAAGTCCCCGGTCCGCGCGGTCCGGTTCCAGTCGACGCGGCTCAGCGGGTCGCCCCGGCGGTACTCCCGGGTCGCGTAGAACTCCACCCCCGCGCCGCCGGCGTCGCCCGGATAACGGCCGGTGTGCTGGACCGTCTGGGCACGCAATGGAAACGGTGGCGGGTCAGTCGGGAACCGCGCAACGCACCGGAGCGACGAGCGCTCGCCGACGACGGCGACCCGCTCGGTCGCACCACTGACGTCCCGGGCGACGGCGGTCAGGCCGTCGAACTCGAACGCGCCCCGTTCGGCCCGGACGGCGTAGGCAAACGTCGTCGAGTCGCCCGGCCCCAGCACCGCGCCGTGACGCGGCGTCTCCTCGACGACGCCGAGCCGGTCGGGGACGCCGTCGATCAGGCGCAGGTCTGGCACGGAGCGCTCGCCGTCGTTGGTCACCGTCACCGTCACCTCGACGTAGTCACCGGGTTCCGGGGTGGGATCTCCGATCGTCCGCTCGACGGTCAGATCGAGCGGCGGCGGCGACGTCAGGGCTCCGTAGCCGGCGAAGGCCAGTCCGAACCCGCTCGCCAGCAGCGGCGCCGCGGTGTCGGTCAGCACCCCGACGCCCAGCCCCAGCAGCGCGAGCACGCCGATGCCGTACCACCGCTCTGTGTGTCGGTCCTCGACGGTCACGGTGTCGGCGGCGTTCACGGCCGACGCGTCCGCGTCCGTCGCGCCGCGTCCGTCGCGCTGGTCCGCGGTATCGCTCGACTGCCGGGGTTCGGTCGAGTCGGCCGCCCCGGGACGACGGTGTTCGTCGTCGGTACTGCGTTCGTTCGTCGTCACGGCTCCGCACCTCGCCCGAGTCGCTCTATTTCCCTGGCCGCGCGTTCGGCGCGACGGTGGAACGGGCGCTCGCCGGAGAGCGTCCCGCGCACTGACCCGGTCACCGACCTGGCTTCCCCGGTCGGCGACGTGAAGAAGGCCGCTGCCAGCGGGTCGTCGGTCCAGGTCCCCCGGTCGACCGCCCGCCTGGCCTCCTCGGTCGTGTACCCCTGGAACGTGACGAGCGTCTCGACGGCGAGTTCACGGAGCGACTGGCGGAACTGGATCCGCCGGTTGTCCGCCCCACCGCGACCCCCGGTCGATCCGACCGGCGGCGCCCGGGCGAGCGTCGCGTCGACGTCGTCGCCCGGGACGCCGACCGCGCTCGGCCGCTCGCGCTCGGCGGGTCGGACGTCACGGCTCTCGTGGGTGAGCCAGGCCCGGCCCCGGACCAGTGCGGCGACCAGCGCGACCACGCCGATCAGCAGCGGCACCGAGGCGGGGACGTCGACGACCGTCACGGCCGGCAGGTACGCCATCGCGATACCGACAACGGCCGTGGCGACGCCGATGGTCAGTAACGCGTCGCGACTGTTCACGGCTGGCTCCCTCCTGATAGTGGTGGTTGTAAGCCCTTACCCGCGTTCGACGTCGCCGGTGCCGGCGAACGCCGGTGAAAAGTTACAACCACCACTATGAAACCTCGGGTTCGTCGATCGATTCGAGCGCCGACTCCGCACGACGGCGGCGGGTATCGGTCACCGGCTGGTCGCCGTAGCGAACTGCTTCGAACAGCGCGGTCAGCTCCCGGACCGCGTCGGGGTCGAACCCGTGCCCGACTGCGGTCGCGGCGACCTCGTTGGCCGTCAGCGTGTCGTCGGTCGCACTCTCGGCCCGGTCGGCCATCTCGCGCCAGGCGCGGTAGACGGGATTCGAGGCGTGGACGTCCGAGACGGCTTCCTCTTCGGGGAGGTCGGTGAACCCGCCGACGACGTGACGTCTCCCACGGGAACCGCCGGACGACGACGTCGACTCCGACTCGTCGGTCGCCACCTCGCGGCCCAGCGCGGCCGCCGCGCCGACCGCGCCCAGGAGGCCGAGGACCACCGCGACGCCGGTGACCAGCGACGTCGAGGGAACCGCGACCGAGCGCTCGCCACCCCCAGTCGCGGGCCCGGCCGGCGCCCCACCGCCGAGCAGCCCGCCGCCGCCAGCGCCCAGTAGCAGACTGAGAACGCTCAGTAGCGCTATCAGTCCGAGGAGGAGAACCGCCGCGGCGAGGACGTCCACCAGCGCCTCGCGGACCACCGCGACGAGTTCGTCGAGCCGACCGGTCCAGACGGTGTGGACGACGAAGGCGAGAAAGAACGCGAGCGACGACCAGACGACGACGGCGAGGGGGACGGTCACCAGCCAGGCGGGAAGCTGGATTCCGCCCGGCTCTTCGTCGGCGACGAGGCCCACGTCGTCGCCGTCGCCCAGGCCCGCGCCGTCACCCTCGCCGATTCCGAGACCCGGAGACCGCGCTCCCTCCCCGCCGCCGGCAGACGTGAACCCGCCGGCGACGGTCGCCACGGCCAGGACTGCGACGGCGACCGCCACGCCGCGGAACAGCCGGGTCCGGTCCATCGTCTGTACATGTCGGCCGCGGATATTTATCCGTAGTGTCGTCAGTCGCGCGCCCCGTAGCCGCCACCGCCCGGCGTCTCGACGCGGACGGTCGTCCCCGCGTCGAGTTGCAGCGTCGTCTTCGCGGGGACGGCCTCGTCGTCGACCAGGTTCAGACCCGTCTGCCCGTCCTCGCCGCCGGCCCGTCCCGGCGGCGCGACGCGACGACGCTCGGTCAACAGCGAAACGGTCGCATCGGTTTCGAGACGGAGTTCGCGCACCAGACCGTCGCCGCCAAGATAGCGGCCCGCCCCGCCGCTGCCGTCGCGGAGGGCGTACGTCGTCACCCGGAGCGGGTACTCGGCTTCGAGGGCCTCGACGGGCGTGTTCTCCGTGTTCGTCATCCCGACCTGGACGCCGGAGAGGCCGTCGCTGGCGGGGTTCGCCCCCGCGCCGCCGCCGATGGTCTCGTAGTAGGTGAACCCCGACCCGCCGACGATCAGGTTGTTCATGGTCCCCTGGCCCGCGGCGGGGACGCGGTCGGGCGCCGCGTCGGCGAGCGCGTCGAAGACGACGTCGGTGACCCGCTGGCTCGTCTCGACGTTGCCGCCGACGACCGCCGCCGGGGGTTCGGGATTCAACAGGGAACCCTTCGGCGCGCTGACGGAGATGGGCTCGTAACAGCCCGCGTTCGGCGGCACGTCCGGGTCGGTGACGCAGCGGACGACGTAGTAGACCGCGCTCTCGGCGACCGCCAGCGGCGCGTTGACGTTACCCGCGACCTGTGAGGCCGTTCCCGCGAAGTCGACGTCGAGGGTGGTGCCGTCGACAGTGACCGTCACCACGATGGGGACGTCGTCCCCGGTCACCCCGTCGCCCTCCAGCACGTCGCTGGCCTGGTAGGTGCCGTCCGGCAGGTCCCTGATTTCGGCCTCCACGCGCTCGCGGGAGTACTCCATCACCGCGTCGAAGGCAGCGATGAGTCGGTCGCCGTGGGTCGATAGGAGGTCCGCGACCCGCTCGGCCCCGCGTTCGTTGGCCGCCAGCTGGGCGCGGACGTCGGGCCGGCGCTCGGCCGGATTACGCACGTTCGCGAGGAAGAGGTCCAGCACGTCCTCGACCACCTCGCCGTCCCGGACGAGTCGAACCGGCGGAATGCGGACCCCCTCTTGCTGAATCTCTCGCGCGCCCGCGGGCATGCTCCCGGGGGCCATCCCCCCGACGTCGGCGTGGTGGGCCCGGGAGACGGCGTAGGCGACGATTTCTTCAGTGGGACTGATCGGAGACACAAGCGTGACGTCCGGGAGGTGTGTCCCCCCGGCGAAGGGGTCGTTGAGGACGAAGACGTCGCCCGGTTGCGGGTCCCGGTCGAGGACGGCGTCGACTGCACGCGGCATCGCGCCCAGGTGGACCGGGACGTGTTCGGCCTGGGCGACGAGTCGTCCGTCGGCGTCGAACAGCGCTGTGGAACAGTCCCGGCGCTCGGTGATGTTGGGGGAGTAGGCGCCCCGGATGAGGACCTGCCCCATCTCCTCGGCGACGCTCTCGAGTTGATTTCTGAGTATTTCGAGTTCGACGGCGTCTAGGAATTTGCGATCGCCAGTCATCTCGAATCGCCTCCTTTCGCATCGCCTGACAGACCGCAGTCACCGACGGGAACTCCGCAAACAGAGGAAAGCCCCCGCCGTCTCGGGTCGGGGGCCCGCGACTGCGCTCCTCGCTCACTGCGTTCGCTTCGGTGCTTGTCGGGTCCGCCTTCCCCGAGACGGCGGCCCCTTTCAGTCCCACCCTTCCGTTCGATCCATCGGCCAAAACCGGTGGTCGCCATCACTCGCTCACCTCCAGGTGGAGGGTCCCCCGGTCGTCCACCCTAACGGTCCAGTCGGGGGGGCAGACGACCGTGCTTTCGCCGCCCTCGAAGACGGCGGGGCCGTCGAGGTCGGTCCCTGTGGGGAGTTTCCGGCGGTCGTAGACCGGCGTCTCTGTGCGGGAATCGCCGAAGACGACCTCGCGCCGGCCGGACAGGGCGTCGCCGCCGGCGTCGTGCGTGAGCGCCGGCGTATCGCCGGGGACCGTCGCGGTGGCACGGAGGCTCACCAGTTCGACGGGTTCGTCGTCGAGTCGGTAGCCGCGCGCACTTTCGTGGGCGGCGTGGAACCGGTCGCGGACGGCAGCCGGGTCGAACGAGTCGGAAACGTCGACGGTCAGTTCGTGGCTCTGACCGGCGTAGCGGAGATCGGCCTGGCTGCGGACGGTCGCCCGGTCCGGGTCGGCTGTGTCGACCAGGACCGACGACGAGAGGTCGTCGAACAGGTCGTCGACGGTACTGGGGTCGGCTTCGGAGAGGGCGACGCGGTAGGTCCGGACGGCGTCGTGACTCTCGTCGGCGGCCAGAAGGCCGAACGCCGAGAGAACGCCGCTGGCCCGGGGCACGACGACGTGGCCCATGCCCAGGCGGTCGGCCAGCGACGCGGCGAACATCGGTCCCGCGCCGCCGAAGGCCGCGAGCGCGAACCCGCGCGGGTCGTGGCCCTGCTCGACGGTCACCCGGCGGACGGCCCGGGCCATGGTCGCGCTGGCGACGCGGACCACGCCGCGGGCCGCCGCGACGGGACCGTCCAGGTCAGCCTCGGTCGCCAGGTCGTCCAGCACGGACTCGGCGGCGTCGGCGTCGAGTTCCAACCCCTCGCCGAGGGTGGTGTCGGCGCCCAGGTAGCCCAGTGCGAGCGCCGCGTCGGTGACGGTCGGGTCGGTCCCGCCCGTCCCGTAGCAGGCCGGACCCGGGTCGGCACCCGTCGACTGCGGCCCGACGCGGAGGGCGCCGCCAGCGTCGACCCAGGCGATGGAACCACCGCCTGCGCCGACCGTCTCGACGGCGACCATCGGGATTCGAATGGGGTGGCCGCCCACAGCGCCCTCCGTCGTCCGCTCGACCTCGCCGTCGCGGACCAGCGAGACGTCACAGGAAGTGCCGCCCATGTCGAAGGTGACCAGCCCCTCGACCTCCGGGGGTTCGAACGCCGACGCGCCGACGACGCCGGCCGCCGGCCCGGAGAGGACCGTGGTGACGGCGTCCTGGCGGACCGTCCCGGCGTCGGCGATGCCGCCGTTGGCCTGCATGACGCGCGGACTCGGCAGCCCCCGCTCGGTCGCCCGCTCGTCGAGCCTGGCGAGGTAGTCGTCGACGACGGGCGTGACGGCGGCGTCGGCGACGGTCGTCGCGGTCCGCTCGTACTCGCGGAATTCGGCGAGCACCTCGTGACTCGCCGAGACGGCGGCGCCAAGTTCCTCGCGGAGGATGTCAGCCGCGCGACGCTCGTTCTCGGGGTGGGCGTACGCGTGGAGAAAGGAGATGGCGACCGCGTCGACGTCGCCATGCTCGCGAATTTCGTCGGCGACGGTCCGAATCTCCGCTTCGTCGACGGGCCGTTCGATCCCGTCGACCGTCGCGCGTTCGTCCACCTCGAAGCGGCGCTCGGCCGGGACGAGCGGGTCGGGTTTGCGCGCCTCCAGGTCGTAGAGCGCGGGGCGGTCTTGCCGCCCGATTTCGAGGACGTCGCCGAAGCCAGCGGTCGTGACCAGGTAGGTCTCCGCGCCGGTCCCCTCCAGCAGGGCGTTGACGGCGGCGGTCGTCGCGTGTCGGAAGCGACCGACGTCGGTCGGGTCCACGCCGGCGAGTTCGCAGGCGGCCCCGATACCGCGGAGGACGCCGACGTGCTGGTCGGCCGTCGTCGGCACCTTCGCCGTCGTCAGGTCCCCGTCGGCGAGCAACGCGACGTCGGTGAACGTACCGCCGACGTCGACGCCCAGCGCCGCACCGTCGTTCATGGACGTCAGTGGCGGCCCGCGCCGCTAATCGGTTGCGGTGGTGGCAGCAATAGCGATCCGTTCAATCGCGATTGAAGCTACCGGGGAGGCTTTAGTACAGGCCGGGAAACGTCGACCAAATGCGACGCAGATACCCTCCCCGAACACTGCTGGTTACGGCCCTCCTCGCCGGCGCGCTCGCTCTCGCAGGCGGCGCGACGGCACAGACGACCATCCTCGTCTACGACGGCGACGAGATGTCGCTGGCGGCCGGCGAAGGACAGGTGATCCGCGGCCAGACGAGCCTCGAACCCGGGACGACGGTTCAGTTACACATCCAGTCGGAGAATCCGTCGTCGCCGTTCCTGTCACGGCCCGAAGCCGAGGTCGGTGCGGACGGTGAATTCACGGCCTACGTCGACCTCTCGAACGTCGAACCGGGGTCGGCCGCGACGGTCTCGGTCCACCACGACGGCGAGGAACTGGCTGCCGCGGACGCCCGCGTCGGCGAGTGCGACGGTGGTTGTAAACCAGCGGCGACCATCGACCAGCAGGGTCCACGACTCTCGTTCGAGTCCGGCCCCGGACAGGAGATCAGCGGCGAGACGTCCCTCGACGCCGGCTCGTCGGTCACCGTCCGCATAGAGTCGAAAGAGTCCAGCGAGCCGTTCCTCGTGGCCAGAGAGGTCATCGTCACGCAGGGCGGGTCCTTCTCGACGCACCTGGACCTGAGTAACGTCGACCCCGGAACGCCGTTCGGGATCGCGGTCCTCCACGACGGCGAGCAGTTGAACGAGACGACTGGCGAGGTGGTCGCCTGCGACGGCGACTGTGAACCGGCGACGACCGAGACGCCGACCCCGCGCCCGTCGATCGACCCCGGCGAACTCGACTTCGAGTCGGTGACCGAAGTCGAGACGACGGAGACGGCCTACATCCCGGTGGCGCTCGGCGAGGCAGACGCCGCGACGCTCGTCTTCGGCAGCGACGACGTCAACTACGTCACCGTCGCCACGGTCCGCGACGGCAACGGTGACAACGTCGTCGGCGTCTACTTCGACGCGGCCGCCGCGGGGACCGACGAACGGACGCTCTCGGCCGCGGACGAGGGCGACGAACTCACGGTCGTCGATCAGGAGCCCGATCTCGGCGACAGCATCGACCCCGCCACCTACGACGTGGCGCTCTACCGGGGAGACTCGGCCACAGGCGACCCCGAAGCCGTCGGCGCCTTGATCGTACTGGAGTCGGGTCCGGAAGGGAACGACCTGGCGCTCGAGAAATCCATCGTACGAACCGACGCTGGCGAGAACGCCACGATCCCGGTCCGCATCGGCGACGCCGACGCCGCGACCGTCACTATCGGCGACGCGCCCGAGGGCTACGGAATTAACGCGACTGTCGACGACGGTGACGGCGACGGCCGGGTCACCCTCTCGTTCAGGACGGCTAACGCCGGCACCGACCGTGCGACGCTCGGCACGGTCTCCGCGGACGACGACCTGACGATCAGGGAACCGGAACCGACCCTCGACGGACCGCTCCCGGCGGGCGCGTACGACGTGCGACTGTACCGGGGACACCAGGCGATCGGCCGACCGGTCAGTATCGGCACGCTCTCGGTCGGCGACGGCGCCGACGGCCCAAGAACGGCAGTGCTCGACGATTCGCGGGCCGAGGACCGCGGTCTCGACCTCGGCGGAATCGGTGCACTGGCCGCGGGCGCGGTGTTCGCCGTCGTCGGCGTCGGCCTCCTGCTGGGCCTGTTCCGGTCGTAATCGCGACGCGTTAGCGAGCGCGTAGCAGCGCGACCGCGCCGACGACGGCGAGACAGCCGAGGAAGAAGAGGACGCCCGGTTCGACGACTTCGAAGACGACCCAGGCGACGGTGCCCCGCGGCGGCGTGACGGTGGCGTCCGGCGACGCGGGGCCGACGACGTCGGGCGCGCGGCTGGCCCGTTGCATCAGGCGTTCGGCGCCGAACTGGACGAACAGGCTGGCGAGGCCGAGCACGCCGAGACCACCGACGACATCGGTCAGGGACTGCTGGACCGCCGGCGTCCGTCGCTCGTCGCCGACGAAGACCAGCGGGTCGCTGGCCGGCCCGTAGACCGTCATCTCGTTGCCCTTCTCGGAGTAGACGGTGTCGATGGGTTCGACGAGGTCGGCGTCCTGCAGGTTCGTCAGATGGTAGTGGACGTTCTGGACCGACGTGTCGACCGCGTCGGCGATCTCGGAGGGGGTCCCGGGGTCGTCGAACAGCGTCCGGAAGGTGGCCCGCGCGGTGTCTGACGAGAGGGCGTTCAGCACCTCGTCGGCGTCCGCGTCGGCCATCTCCAGGACGCGCGCGTGTTCGTTCGACGTCGCCGTCCGCTCCTGTATCCGGTCGATGAGTCCCGACATACGTGCCAGCGTCTGTTCGCTCCTCGAAGGCCGACGTACTAAGCGCTGTGCATGGCTTAAAACTGGCTTTAACCCGTCTCGTTCCGGGCCCGTTCGACGGCCGATGCGGCGTCGACGCGGCCGTGGCCGGCCGCCGGATCGGGGCCCGGCTCGCCGACGTCGATCGCACTCGCTTCGACGATCCGTTCGACCGCCTCGCGGTCCAGGTCGGGGTTCGCGTCGAGGACGAGCGCTGCGATGCCCGCGACGTACGGCGCCGCGGCCGACGAGCCGACGAACCCGTCCGGCCGGCTCGCGGCGCGGAATCCGTCCGGCGCGACGACGTCGACGCCCCGCCGGCCGTCCGCGGTCGGTCCGCGCGAACTGAACGGCTCAACCCGGCCGGTCGCGTACTCCGAGGCACCGACGGCGAGGACCGACTCGGCCGTCGCGGGAGCGACGATACTGCCCCCCTCGGTCCGGTACTGGAGCGCGTGCGTCGGCGAGGAGAGGCGCAGCGACGTCCCCGTCGCGTTCGCGGGCCCGCGGACGACGAGGAAGTACGTCCCGCCGGCGAGTCGGGCCGAGATGCGCTCGTTGGGGACGTGGTCGGCCTCGTAGGGCCGGGACCGCGCGACGAGGTTCGCCGTCGACCCGTTCGTCCGGTACAGTTCGGCGGTGTAGTCCTCGTCGGCGCGCTCCCGGTCCCAGGAGAGCCAGACCGTCAGGTCCCGGGAGTCGTTGCCCCGGAGGTAGTTACGCGTGCCGCCCTCGAAGCGGAGTTTGCCGTCGGAGACGCCGTCGTACCGGCCGGTCCAGTGTCCCTGCGCGAGGTTCCCGGCGGGGGCGACGACGACGGTGTCGTCCGTGGCGACCCGGTCTGCGACCTGCGCGACCCGGGCGGAGCCGTCACCGGGAGTCCCGTAGAAGGAGACCGGCGCGACGACGACGTCGACGTCGGCCGACCGGAGCCAGGCGAGGGCCGACTCGTACTGGGCGGCGGTGTCGAAAGAGGCCAGATAGAGGTCGGCGTCGGGGGCGACCGTCGTCACGAGCGACGCCGCCGCGGTCCCGTGGCCGTGCCGGCCGCCGTTGCGGACCGTCTCCTGGGGCGCGAAGGCGCGCGTGGCGGCGACCTGGCTCCGGAGCGCCGGGTGGTCAGGGTCGAACCCGGTCACGTCCACGACGCCGACCGTGACGTTCTCGCCGGTCACCCCCGCGTCGTGGATCGCCTCGACGCCCGCCACCGGATCCGCTGCCTGTCCCGCGGGCCGGGCGACCACGTCCGTCTCGGCCGTCGGCGCGGTGAGTGCGAGACCGCCGATGACGGCGGTGAGCGCCAGGACGGCGACGGCGACGCCCGCCAGCGACCGGTCGACTCCCGGGTCCATCGTTCGCGCCAATGGGGACCCGGACAAAAACGCTGACGGAGGCGGTACGCCACGTAAAATTCGATTTAACCTATCGTCGAAGATAGTAGTTCCCGCCCCGATACCTCGACTGGCATGAGAGCCACCCCTCCAGCCGGGACCGTCCCGGTCGACCGCCCTGACGCCTCGCATCGCGCGACGAACACCCGCCGCCCGGAGGTGCGCGGATGAAACGCCTGGCGCTGGTGGTCGGCGCCGTCCTGATCGCAGCCGCGCTCGCGGCGACGGCCGTTACCTTCGCCTCGAGCGGCGGGACCACCATCGACCACGACGGCGAGAACGTGACGCTCGCGGCCGCCCCCGGTCAGACGGTGAGCGGCCAGACCGACCTCGACGCAGGAACCACCCTCGACGTCCGCCTCACCTCCACCGACGCGAGCAACCCCTTCCTGCAGACCAGGGAGGCGACAGTCGCCGAGAACGGCTCGTTCGCGACCAGGCTGGATCTCGGCGCGGTGTCCCCGGGCGCGACGGCTACTCTCACCGTCCGCCACAACGACAGCGTTCTGGCCAGCGAGAGCGTCGCGGTCGTCCCCTGCGACGACGACTGCGAACCGAACACCGAGTCCGGCGACCGACAGTCGGGAACGACCGTGGACCGCGAGGGCGAGACGCTGACCCTCGTCTCGGGGACAGCGTCGAAGATTTCCGGCCAGAGCGACCTGGAGCCGGGGACGGAACTGGAACTGCTGGTCGAGTCGACGAACGTAACGCGTCCGTTCCTGATTCGAGAGAGCACCAACGTCACGGATAACGGCACCTTCGCCACGACGGTGGACACGCACTCGGTCGCCGGGCCGTTGAACGCCAGCGTGACCGTGATCCACGACGAGGAGGAACTGACCGAGGTCGACGCCCGGGTCGTGCCCTGTGATGACGATTGCGAGGAACAGTCGTCAGGCCCCGGAGAGGGGACTCCGCCGTCTGAGTTCGGCCTGGAAGAAGACGTGCCCGTGGCCTCGCAGAACGAGACCGCCGAGATCCCGGTCGCCGTCGGCGACGCCGACACCGCGACGCTCAGCGTCGGCGACGAGGACGACGTCAACTACCGGATCAACGCGACCGCACGCGACGAGAACGGCGACGGCCGCGTCGTCTTCGTGCTCGACCCTGCTGCCGCAGGGAACGAATCGACCCCGACGATGACGGTTCGCGACGACGGTGACACGGTCTCCATCAACAGCGAAACCGACGTCGACGGGCCGCTCTCGCCCGCCACGTACGACCTCGTGCTGTACCGCGGCGAGTCGGCCGACGGGAACGCCGACGACGTCGGCGCGCTCGCCCTGGAGAGTTCGTAGCCGGCGAGTGGAGAATCGAGCGGTATCGGACGGGTCGCTCCCGGCCCACGAACTATCGGCTGCTACAACCATCGGCTGCCACATCCCCGGGCGCCGGCAGTCGGTGTCCGTCCATTTCAGTTTTCCAGCAGCTGCGAAAAGAGACGGGACGGGACCGATGGATCGCGACAGCCTTTGGTGACTCGGTGGCGGTGACAGCGATAGTTCACCTCTCGGGGACGTGCAAGTGAGGAGACGGACACCTGGGTAGAGTCGCTTGCTACGAGGGATCCGGAGTACTATTGATCCCGTCCGAACGGGTTCGTTTCGCGTGTTGCAGACCAGCCTCCGAGAGCGACCTGGGAAGCCTCAGACGCACGTCATTTGTGCACAGTATCGACAATATTAATCAGGGAGAGGAATCTACCGTCTGGCATGACGCCCCTCCAGCTGGCCGGAATGAACCCGCTAGGTAGTTTAGTGCTGGCGATCGTGGTCCCCGTCTTGATCATCGCCTTCGGGACGTACGTGGGAGTGCTCGTGGCGCTTCAGTCGTTCTTCGGCGAGTCGTCGTGGCAGGACGTTTCGAATGCGAACGAGGATTGAGCGTGTCGGTCGCCGGCCATCCCCGGTTCAGGAGGTGTAGTGCACGATACGGCAGTTGCTGTGAACGATTCCCTGGATTCGGCGGGTCGAATCCGATAGTCGTCAGAGCGATCGACCGCGTCTCCGGTACCTGCGTGACCGACACGTCCCGGATCAAAGACGGGAGAAAGCGGTTCGAAGCGGGCACGGAGTTTCGCAGAAGCGCAGCGAAGAGAGGTTCAGACTGACTCTCCCAGCGCACCGATCATCTCGTCCACGGCCGCCAGTTCGTCCTCGTTGACGGTGTGACCCATCCCCTCGTAGATGCGCTCGTCGACGTCCCCCTCGAGGTCCTCGAGCACCTCGGCCGTCTCGTGGACGCGCTCCAGCGGGATGTGCGGGTCCTGGTCGCTGCAGCCGATGAACACCGGGGTTTCGTCGAGCGAACCCTCGTACTCGCGGGGGGTCCCCTCGGGGCCGATGAGGCCGCCGGAGAGGGCGGCCAGGCCGCCGTAGCGACGGGCGTTACGCGCCATCGTCTCCGAGGCCAAACAGGCGCCCTGGGAGAACCCGAGCAGGACGATGTTCTCGGCCGGGATGCCCGCGTCCTCCACGTCGGCGACGGCCTGGTCGGCCCGGTCCAGCGCCGCGGAGAGCCACGGTTCGTTCTGCTCCATCGGCGCCATGAACGACTGGGGGTACCAGGTGTTGCGGGCGGCCTGGGGGGCGACGTAGGCGACGCCGTCGTGGTCGAACTCCCCGGCGAACGAGAGGACGCTCTGGGCCGTCGCGCCGCGGCCGTGGAACATGACCACGGCGGCGTCGGCGTCCTCCAGCGTGGCGCCGGCGGTCCGGGTCGGCTGGTCGGCGTGGATGGCGTCGCTCATCTCACTCCACCCCCGCGCCCGTCGCGGCATCGCCGAGGTCGACCGCCTCGCTATCCAGGCCAAGTTCGTCCAGCGCGGCTTCGAGGTGCTCGGCCTCGGCGTACTCCGCGCCGTCTTCGACCCGCTTTGCCTGGGCGAGCGCGAGCACTTCCCCGCGGCGGTCGTCCGGGATCTCGTACTTGTCGGTGGCGAACTCGAGAGTGAGGCCGTTGTGGTCGCGGGTGTACAGCGAGTGGAAGATGCCGCGGTCGAACTCGTTGAACTGGTAGCCGTTCTCGGAGAGCCCCGATTTCACCTCGTCGAAGCGCTCGGGGTCGACCGTGAAGGCGACGTGGTGGACGCCGCCGATGGGAGTCCGGAGCGGCTGGCGGCTGGAGTCCCGATCGTCCTCCACGAAGAACGTGAGGATGCGACCGTCGCCGGTGTCGAAGAAGAGGTGGGTGACCTCCGGCTGGTCGAGATTCGGCTGGCGGAGCACCAGCGGCATGCCGAGGACGTCGCGGTAGAACTCGATGGTCTCCGCCTCGTTGCTGCCGATGAGCGTGACGTGGTCGAGTCCGGTCGTCCGGAACGCCGACTCGGGGGGCGTCGCGGTGACCGGTGTCTCGTCCGTCGATGGGCCTGTTGTCATTGGTCGGTCTCGTCTACGCTCCCGAGACGGAAAAACGGGCCAGTGACGTCGAAGTCACCTGTCCGCGGCGGGCGGTCGACCTGACAGTGGGAGTAGCGAAGGACCGGACGGCCAGACCCATGCCCGCCCTGTCACCGTGCCGAGGTTCAGCCCTGCTTGTCAGGGAGTAACACGTGCTTTGCCCGTCGCGACCGGCCCGGTGGAGTCCGTTCTCGGGCGGTCGTCGGCTCTCCACGGCGGACGCTCGCTCGTGACAGAGACGGGCGGACGGACGGTCGGAACATCGCGTAACGACGACGTAACAAAGGTCGACCGGGTCCGAGTACGGGTATGTCTCGACGCACGCCGTTCGACGAGATCGAGCGACTCATTGACCAGATGGGCGAGCAGTTCGAGGACGCCTCTCGGCAGTGGGGTGGGCTGAATCCCCAGCAACTCTCCGGCGCCTCCTCCATCGACGTGGTCGACCGCGGCGACGCGTTCGACGTGCGGGCGGACCTCCCGGGGTTCGAACCCGACGACGTCGACGTCCGCGTCGTGGACCAGACCCTCCACCTCGACGCGACCCGGAGCGACGAAATATCGACCGAGGACGGGGAGTTCGTCCACCAGGAGCGGACCAGCGAGTCCATCTCGCGTCGCGTCCGCCTGCCCGAACCCGTCGACGCCGACGACGTCACGGCCACGCTCGAACAGGGCGTCCTCTCGGTGACCATCCCGAAGGTCGCGCCCGACTCGACGGGCCACTCCATCGACATCGAGTGAGCCCGTTCTGGACGGCGCAGATCCGGTAAACGTAATATTTTGTAGTATTAGATCTAGTTGGTATAGATGGCGGGAGTGGTCGGTTACTCCCCCAGTATCGACGGCTCGGAGAACGTGAGGGGCGCCTGAAGAGCGAAAGTAACGGCCGATTTTTCGACATTCGGACCGATCAAGTACATCACCGTCGATCGTTATCGACGTCGTCGGGCGGGACGCTAATTCAGACAGCAATCAAATGTAACTTCATAATAGACATGAATCTATCACGATAGTCGGCAGTCCGCTCTCGGTCGCGAGCGGGGAAGCCTATCTGTCGATAACAGACGTATGCGTGTTATCCGATCCGCGGGAAGGCGCGGCGTCGGCGTGGTGCGAGCGAGGCATCATAAAGTTAAGGTACGCCGGTCCGGTACTCGAAGGCAAGTAAATGGCATCGGGTAACGGAAGCACCGGCGGGGCCACGCAGACGAAGGTGGGCCGACTGATCGAGGGCTACGACCTGGGACCGGAGTACGGCGGGGAACTGGAGGCGGCCTGGACCGACGACGGCACGGAGCGAAAGAGCCTCCGCGACCTCGCCGAAGAGTTCAACCGTCGGCTGCTGGCGGCGGCGATGAGCGACGCCGGCATGTCCACGCTGGACGGGGAAGTCGACAACATCTTCCGGCTGTTGACCGCCGAGGACGTCACGTCGGGGACCCGGACGGAGGCCCGCAGCCGGCTCGAACGCAACGGCATCGACGTCGAGCAGCTCGAACGCGACTTCGTCACCTATCAGGCCATCCGGTCGTACCTCCAGAACGAGCGCGGGGCCGAGTACGAGGGGGCCAGCGACGAGGACCGACTGGAGCGCACCGCCGACAGCATCGAGCGACTGAGTTCGCGCCTCTCCTCGGTCTGCGAGACGAATCTGAACCAGCTACGGGAGACAGACCGGATCACCCTCGACGAGTTCCGACTGTTCGTCACCGTCGACGTGCTCTGTGAGAAGTGTGGCTCGCAGTACACCGTCGCCGAGTTGCTCGAACGCGGCGGCTGTGACTGCGACGACGACGTCGAGACGGCGCAGGCCGAGGACTGAGTACTCTCGACGGGAAGAGAGTCCGTGCGTCCGGCGGTCACGGCTTCGAACCGGGGTCGGTGGGCGCGTCCCAGACGGACAGAAAGATGAATACTTATTAGAGATAGACGTACCTACCCGACTATCAATGACAACGACACAGCACGCTGACCAGCTCGCCCGGTTCCAGGTCGAGAAGATCGGGGGGATCGACGAGACCTCGGTCGACGTTCCGCCAGGCGTGACGGTGCTCGCGGGGAAGAACGCCACGAACAGGACGTCGTTTCTCCAGGCGATACAGGCGGCGCTCGGCAGTACGAACGCGTCGCTCAAGGGCGACGCCGACACCGGAGACGTGCAGCTCGACCTCGGCGAAGAGACGTACGAGCGCAGCCTGCAGCGGACCAACGGCCACGTTTCCTTCTCCGGGAACGGCTACCTCGACGACGCCACCGTCGCGGATCTGTTCGCCTTCCTCCTCGAGGCGAACGAGGCGCGCCGGGCCGTCGCCAGGGCCGAGGACCTCCGGGAGATCATCATGCGCCCGGTGGACATCGACGCCATCCGCGAGGAGATCCGCCGCCTCGAAGACGAAAAGGAGACGATAAACGACGACCTCGCGGAGATCGGCTCGCTCAAGCAGGAACTGCCGACGCTCGAACAGCGCCGCACCGCGTTACGAGACGACATCGCCCAGAAGCGCGACGAACTGGAGGCCAAGGAGGAAGAGATCGAAGCCTCCAGCGCCAGCATCGAGGAGACCCGCAACGAGAAGGCCCAGTTCGAGGAGAAACTCGACGAGCTACGGGACACCCGCAGCGACCTCGAGCAGGTCCGCTACGAGATCGAGTCCACCGACGACAGCATCACGTCGCTGAAACAGGAGCGCAACGACCTGGAGGCGGAACTGGCCGACCTCCCCGAGGCGCCGATGGGCGACCACGCGGACCTGGACGCGGAGATCGACCGCCTCCGGAAGCAAAAACAGACCGTCGAGCGGGAGATACAGGACCTCCAGAGCGCGATCCAGTTCAACGAGGAGATGCTCGACGACGAGGGCGAGGGCGTCCTCGACGAACTGGTCGAGGACGGGGACTCCGACGTCACCGCCAGGCTGGTCGAGGACGACGAGGTCGTCTGCTGGACCTGCGGCTCCGAGGTGACGGCCGACCAGATCGACTCGACGCTCGAATCCCTGCGTTCGCTGCGCGAGACGAAACTCGGCGAGACGAGCGACATCGAGGACCGCCTCGAGGAACTACAGTCAGAACAGCGCGAGGCCGAACGACAGCAAGAGCAGCGGACGACCCTCGAACGCCGGCTCGACGACGTCGACTCGGAGATCGAGAGCCGTCGGGACCGCCTCGACGAACTCCGGACGGAGAAGTCGGCGCTGACAGACGACGTCGAGTCGCTCGAAACCGAGGTCGAGAAGCTCGAATCCGACGACTTCAGCGAGGTGCTCGACCTCCACAAGGAGGCCAACCAGCTCGAGTTCGAACTCGGCCGCCTGGAGTCCGACCTCGAGGACGTCTCCGGGGAGATCGAGTCCATCGAGGAGGCCATCGCCCGCGAGGACGAGTTGCGTCAGGAGCGGGAAGGGCTGCTCGACGAACTCGAGGAGTGTCGCACCCGGATCGACCAGATCGAGGCCGACGCCGTCGAGCAGTTCAACACCCACATGGAGGCGATCCTCGACGTGCTCGGCTACGACAACCTCGAGCGCATCTGGATCGAACGACTCGAACAGACCGTCCGCCAGGGCCGCGAGAAGGTGACGACGACGGTGTTCGAACTCCACGTCGTCCGGAGCACCGAGAGCGGCGCGGCCTACGAGGACACGGTCGCACACCTCTCGGAGTCCGAACGGGAGGTGACCGGCCTCGTCTTCGCGCTCGCGGGCTACCTGGTCCACGACGTCCACGAGGAGGTCCCCTTCATGCTGCTGGACTCGCTGGAGGCCATCGACTCCGACCGCATCGCCGCGCTGGTCGACTACCTCTCGGAGTACGCCTCCTACCTCGTCGTCGCGCTCCTCCCCGAGGACGCCCAGGCGCTCGACGACGAGTACACCCGGATCACGGACATCTGAGAGAGTCGGTCGTCCCTCGCATTCGCTCATCGAACGTAATCGACAGTCCCTTACTCGATCGATCCCCCACACCACGTATGCAACGCTACGACACGCGCATCGACGACGGGACCCTCTACATCGAGGCCGGTGAGGGTGACCTGGAGATCGGGTCGATGGACGACGTCTGCGAGATGCTGGGGGCGACCTACACCCTGGAGTACGACGAGGAGGCCCAGGCAGCGGGCTGGCTCCAGACCGACGACGACGGGACGATCACGTTCGACGTCCGCGAGACCATCGACGACCTGGACTACAACGAGACGTTCGTCGAGAAGATGGCCGCCGAGCCCATCGACCGGGAGAACCCCGACGGCTACCCCGTCCGGACGGCCGCCTTCGCCGACCTGATGGCCGAAATCTGGGACTCCAAGGGGAGCTACGAACTGGAGTAACGGTCCGGCCGGCGCCGGGTGCCAGCGACCACCGTCGCCAGCGGTCCCCGCTCGCACCGCGCCGTCCTCCGTTGCCGCTACGGGAACCCGTTTTGGTGAGAGCGTCCACCCTCCGGTATGGCACCTACAGTCACCGTCTGGAACGAGTACGTCCACGAGCGGGAGGACGACGCCGTCGCCGACGTCTACCCCGACGGCATCCACGGAACCATCGCCGACGCGCTCGCCGACCGCGGGTTCGAGACGGAGACGGCGACGCTCCAGGAGCCCGAGCACGGCCTGACCGAGGACGTCCTCGAGGGGACCGACGTCCTCGTCTGGTGGAGCCACGTCGCACAGGACGACGTCGAGGACGCCGTTGCCGAGCGAGTCGCCGACGCCGTGCGAGGTGGGATGGGCCTGATCGCCCTCCACTCGGCCGTCCTCTCGAAGGTGTTCCGCTCGCTGCTGGGGACGACAGGGACGCTGAAGTGGCGCGAGGCCGACGAACGCGAGCGCCTGTGGGTGACCGAGCCGACTCACCCCATCGCCGACGGCATCGACGAGTGCATCGAACTGGAGCCGACGGAGATGTACGGCGAACCGTTCGACGTCCCGACGCCCGATTCGGTGGTGTTCACCTCCTGGTTCGAGGGCGGCGAGGTGTTCCGTTCGGGCTGTTGCTGGCAGCGCGGCAGGGGAAAGATATTCTTCTTCCGACCGGGCCACGAGACCCACCCGATCTACCACGACGACGAGATTCAGCGCGTGCTCGCGAACGCCGCCGAATGGGCGACGCCCGTCGGCGAGCGCGAACTCCCGGCGCTGGAGAACGTCGAACCGCGAGAGCGAATCGGCGACGGCGACTGACTGAATTCCCGTTCGAGCCGGCCGTCACTCACCGTCGGCCGCGGCCGCTTCGGCATCGGCGAGCATCGACTGGACGTCGACGGCCTCGCCGGTGTCGTCGCTCTCGATGGCGGCGAAGACGGTGGCCATCGCCTGGAGGTTGTCGCGGGCGTTGGTCTCCATCGGCTCGCCACCCTCGCACCACTCGGCGAACCGTTCGACGAGCCAGGCGTTGCCCCACTTCTCGCCCTCCTCCAGCGCGAGTAGTTCGCCGTCCTCGATGCGGGTGTTGCCGAGGAAGTCCTCCTCGGCCGCGTCGTAGGGGAACGACCGAAGTTCGTGGCCGTCCAGCAGCAGCGTCGCCTCGGCGCAGTCGACGCGGACGTGTTCGTCGCCCCAGCCGTTGAACGTCACCGCGCTCGTGTTCGACGCCTCGTAGCTGACGCTCGTCCCGTTCGCCATCACCAGGTGGACGTGGGCGTTGGGGTCGCCGGCGAACTCCGAGTACGGCGGGTTCCAGGCGTTGCAGAAGACGGTCGCGACGCGGTCGCCGGCCAGGTCGGCGAGCAGGTCGAGGTGGTGGATGGCGCCCTCGACGAGCATGGGGTGGTTCGCCACGTCGTAGAGGCGCTCGGGCTTCCAGGTGCCGTAGGAGCGCGCGTTGACGGCGTAGCGGCTGTAGATGGCGTCGACGTCGCCGTACTCGCCCGAGCGGACCCGTCGGCGAAGGGAGGTCACGTCGTCGCGGTAGCGCTGGGTCATCGTGACGCCCAGCTTCAGGCCGGCATCCTCGACGCGCTGAACGATGCGGGCCGCCGTCTCCAGCGAGTCGGCGAGGGGCTTCTCGCAGAGCACGTCAAGGTCGTGTTCGACGGCCAGGTCGACCAGCGATTCGCGGACGTGGGGCGGGACGACCAGCGCTAGCGCGTCGGCCTCGTGAGCCGCCACAGCGGTCTGGGCGTCCGTGTAACACCGGTCCGGCGAGAGGCCGAGCAACGCTCTGCCCCGTTCGAGGGCGTCCTCGTCCGCGTCGACCGCCGCGACGACTTCGACGGTGTCGTCGGCCTCGTTCGGGGGCAAGAAGTCCCGACACCACGCCTCACCCTGGTTCCCCGTGCCGACGAGCACGATCCGTACAGTCATGACCGTAGGTGGGTGAGAACCGGGGTGATGCTACCGGAACCGGCAAACGCGGCGCGGCCAGTCCCGGAGTCGTTGCCCACCCCGGTGACCGGCGTGACGACTTGCCGAGAACGCGGCCCAGGCGTGGCCAGTACCTCGGACCTGTCCGAACACTAGCGAGTCTGAATAGTTTCAAGTCAGTATTCGTGGACGTCTACGGGCACGACAGCGGTCGTTACCGTTCACGACCAGGAGTCAGTTTGAACACGGCAACGAACCAGTCTTCAGCCGCGACGTTCCGCCAGACCCAGTTGTCAGGACACAGTCGTGTTCCATCGATCCGGACTGACGTGTTCACGAGACATCGAACGGCAACCCGTGCCATCGAGGGGCGATTTCGAACGGCCCTCGTGGCCCCGACCGCATCGCCAGATAACGGGAACCGAAACCGCGGATTTTGTTACGAACGCGTTGGAAGTACTCGCCGGAAACGGCCACGGCAGCCGTCGAGTCGGTTCCATCTGTCCCCAGACGAGCCACCATTGTTGCTCCACGTCACAGCAGACCACACACCGCTCAACCTGTGATGGCAGTGATTTGTTACCGTTAACAGAGTTTAAATAAGGCTGCCCTGTCCCATACTCGGACATGGTCAGCAGGAACCGGGACGGGCGGGAATCGGCCCTGGCCGTCTTTCGGTCCACCGGCGCACGGGACGAGCCCCTGACGACGGCCGAGGTCGCAGACGCCCTCGACTGCTCGCAGCAGGCCGCCAGCGAGCGGCTGGAGGGACTCGTAGAGGAGGGGGAGCTGGCGCGAAAGCGCGTCGGCGGGACCGAACGCGTCTGGTGGGAACCGGACGGCGACGGGACAACGGACGCGGTAGACGGGGTGACGGACGCGGTGGACGACGAGGGGGAGAGCGAGAACGGCCGCTTCCGGTCCCTCGTGGAGGCCACCGAGGAGTACGCTATCGTCACTCTCGACCCGGACGGTCACGTCATCAGCTGGAACGCCGGCGCCGAACGGATCACGGGATACGAGGAGTCCGAGATCGTCGGCGAGCACTTCTCGACGTTCTACATGGACGAGGAGGCAGCTGCAGGCGTGCCGGCGGAGAACCTCTCGCGCGCCCTCGAGGAGGGGTCGGCCGAGGACGAGGGGTGGCGCGTCCGGGCCGACGGCTCCCGGTTCTGGGCGTCGATCACGATCACCCCGATCCAGGACGACGACGGCGAACTCCGCGGGTTCGCGAAGGTCACCCGCGACACGACCGACCGGCGCGAGTACGAGCGACAACTGGAGGAGAAAAACGAGCGGCTGGAGACCCGGCGCGACGAACTCGAGAGCGAACTGAACGACGTCTTCGAGCGGGTGTCGGACGGGTTCGTCGGCCTGGACGACGAGTGGCGCATCACCGCCGTCACCGACCACGCGGCGGACGTGCTCGGCCGGCCCGAATCCGAACTGCTGGGCGTGCGCATCTGGGACGCGTTCGACGGGACAGCCGGGTCGGCGTTCGAGGCGGCGTTCCGCGAGGCCGTGGAAACCCAGGAACAGATCCACTTCGAGGAGTACTACCCGCCCCTGGGGACGTGGTTCGAGGTCGACGCCTACCCGTCCGAGTCCGGCCTCTCGGTGTACTTCACCGACGTCACCGAGCGCAAGGAGCGCGAGCACGAACTCGAACGGTACGAACGGATCGTCGAGAACGTGCCCGTCGGCGTCTACCGGAACACGCCCGGCCCGGACGGGGAGTTCGTCGCGGGGAACGCGGAACTGGCGGCGATATTCGACGCCGACTCCGTCGACGAACTCGTCGGGTCGCCGGTCAGCGACCTCTATACGGACCCGGAGCGACGCGCCGAGTTCAGCCGGCGCCTGATGGCGGAGGGCGTCGTCGAGGACTACGAACTGAAACAGGAGACCCTGGCGGGGCGGACGATCTGGATCTCGGTGACCGCGATGCGGACCGAGGAGGACGGCGACGTGTACTTCGACGGCGTCGTCCAGGACGTCACCGAGCGCAAGGAGCGCGAACGGGAACTCGAACGCTACGAGACGCTGTTCGAGGAGTCACAGGACGTCAACGCGATCATCGACCCCGACGGTACCCTCGGGTACGTCACCCCGTCGGCGAAGCACGTCCTCGGCTACGACCCCGCGGATCTGGCGGGCGAGAACGTCTTCGAGTACATTCATCCCGAGGACCGGGAGGCCATCCAGAACGAGTACGCGGGACTGGTCGAGGACCCGGACCACAACCCGCTGGTCGAGTTCCGGTTCGAACACGCGGACGGTTCCTGGGTCGTCCTCGAAGCCAAGGGTCGGAACCTGCTGGAGGACCCCACCGTCGACGGAATCGTCACCTACACGCGCGACGCGACCGAGCGAAAACTGTTCGAGGACACGCTCCAGGCGCTCCACGAGTCCTCACGCGAGCTCATCCGCTCGCAGGACGAGAGCGACGTCAGCCGGACCGTGGTCGACGCCGCCACCTCCGTGATCGACCTCCCCGGCGTCGTCGTCTATCGCTACGACGGCGAGGCGGGCGTGCTGACACTGGACGAGCGGTCCGTCGACACCGACTTCATGCGGGAGGCGCTCCCGGAGTTCCCCGCCGACCACTCGAGCATCGTCGGCCACACCTACTGCGACGGCGAGGCGAACTACTACGCGGACGTGCGCGAGTCGGACCACCTCATGGCCAGTCCCGACGAGGTCGACATGACCGCCGGGCTGTTCGTCCCGCTGGGTGACCACGGGGTACTGGCCGTGGGCTGGCAGGACGAAGACGCGTGTGACGAGCGAACCCGCCGGCTCATCGAGATCCTCGCGTCCAACGCGGAGGCGGCCTACACGCGCGTCGAACGCGAACGCGAACTCGAGGCCAGGGCCCGCCAGCAAGAAGTAGTGGCGGACCTGGGCCAGCGCGCGCTCGGCTCCGAGGACCTGGACGGGCTGTTCGACGAGGCCGTCGACCTGGTGACGGAGACGCTCGACAGCGACTACTGCAAGGTGTTCGACCTCGACCGGAGGGCCGAGGACCTGGTGGTGCGCGCCAGCGCCGCGATGGCGCCCGAGCGCGTCGGCTCGGCCGCGGTCGACGTCGGTCGCCAGTCGCAGGCGGGGTACACGCTGCTGGCCGACGAACCGATCGTCGTCGAAGACATGGCCGCGGAGGACCGGTTCGAGCGACCCGGCAACCTCGTGGCGGGCGACATCGAGAGCGGGATCAGCGCCGTCGTCGGCTCACGTGCGAGTCCCTGGGGCGTCCTCGCGACCCACGACACCGACCGCCGGGAGTTCTCCGAGGACGACGCGCTGTTCGTCCAGTCGGTCGCCAACATCCTCGCGGCGGCCGTCGACCGGCGCGACAACGAGCGCGAACTTGAGGAGCAACGCGAACACCTCGCCGCGCTCGACAACCTCAACGGCGTCGTCCGCGACATCAACGAGGCGCTCGTCGCCCAGTCCACGCGCGAAGAGATCGAACAAACGGTGTGTGACCGGCTCGCCGACTCAGACACCTACCAGTTCGCGTGGACGGCCGAGGTCGACCCCCGGACCGACTCGCTGACGCCACGCGTCGAAGCGGGCGTCGAGGGATACGTCGCGGACGCCGAGATCAGCGTCGACGGTGACCGCCCCGCGGGACAGGGGCCGGCCGGCCGCGCGGCGCGCTCGAAGGAGGTCCAGGTCGTCCACGACGCGCTCTCGGACCCGACGTTCGAGCCCTGGCGCGACGTCGCCGAGGCGTACGGCTACCGGAGCTGTGCGGCCATCCCCATCGTCCACCAGGACACGCTGTACGGCGTCCTCGGCGTCTACACCGACCGGGTCGGCGCGTTCGCCGACGAAGAGGAGGAGGTGATCGCCCAGCTCGGAGAGATCATCGGCCACGCCATCGCCAGCATCGAGCGCAAGCAGGCGCTGATGAGCGACGACGTCGTCGAGATCGACGTCCAGATCGACGACGTCCTCGCGGAGGCGGACCGCTCCGTGTCGGGGACGATCACCGTCACCCAGACGATCTCGGTGGGCGACGACACCTTCCTCCAGTACGGGACCGCGGAGGGCGAGGCCCTGGCCTCGATGGAGTCGCTCGTCGACGAACTCTCCCACTGGGAGGCGCTCACCGTCCTCGGCGACGACTCGGACGGTGGCGAGGAGAGCCGGTTCGAGCTCAAGCTGTCGGAGCCGCCGGTGGTCTCCGCGGTCGCGGACAGCGGCGGGTACGTCGACGAGGCGCGGGTCGAGGGCGACACCATGCACGTCCGGGTCCACCTGCCACCGACCATCGACGTCCGGCGGATGGTCGACGACGTCCGGGACACCTACGCGGACGCGACGCTGGTGACCCGTCAGCAGGTGAGTCGCACCGACTCCCGCCAGCGGATCGAACGGACCCTGATCGAGGAACTCACCGACCGCCAGCGCGCGTCGCTGGAGGCGAGTTTCCACGCCGGCTTCTTCGACTGGCCCCGCGAAAGCTCCGGTGAGGAGGTGGCCGAGTCGCTCGACGTGACCGCCCCGACGTTCCACCAGCACCTCCGGAAGGCCCAGCAGAAGCTCCTCGACTCGATCCTCACCTGATAGCGGTGGTCGCAGACCCCCGGACCCGATATGGATAGGTCCCGACGTTTCCGGGCCCTATCGATATCGCGAGCACGCATATGCCACGGGCGGGCATTGGTCACGACGATGAATTTCAGTTCGGACGCGACTGTTCACGAGACGTCAGTGCACGAAGCGGTCATCTACGCCGTCGCGGACGCCGACGACGTCGACCCGGTCGACCTGGCCCCGCTGTACGAAACCATCGACCCGGAGGCGCTGGACGCGCTCTTCGACGGCGGCTGTGAGGGGCAGGTGGCGTTCACCTACGAGCGTCACGAGGTCGTGGTCACCGGTGACCGGGTCACCGTCGACGGCGTCGAAGTCGACGTCCGGCCGCTCCGGGCCGCCGGAGTCGGGGAGGACTCCCGGGCCAGCGCGGCCGGGCAGTGATCCGGTGACGACCGGGCTACGGCCCGGTGCGAACGCCCCGTTTGCAGGTCGCCTCCAGCAGATTTGTCGTTTTCGCGGCCCTCGTTCTCGCCCCCGAACGCCGCCGGCGTCGATCCAAAACTGGTAACGAACCGGCTCGCCATCGATGTCAATCTGCAGATCTGATTGTCGGAGCACAATTCTTATGCACCAGTGAATCATCCGGCCAAGTGGTTACGAACCCGGGGACTCCGGGAAGTTCCACGCGGGATCCGGTGGGCCTCGGACGACCTGAGTGAGACAATCATGTCTGAACTGCAACCATCCTCTCGATCGTCACAGATCGACACGGGCGCCGCGTCGACAGCACTCGAACTCGCCACGGACTCCCGCACTGGACGGCGAGTATCGACGGTCCGGGTGGTCGCATGAGCCTGATCGAACGGGTATCGCGCGAGGAGGACGACGTCCTCACCCTGGAGAGCGGCCTCGACGCGCTCCGGTCGAGCCCGTCGTTCCGCGGCCCCGTCGAGTCGCTCGACGGGCACGAAGCGAACGAACACATGGCCCTGATCTACGAGGACCGGGCCGAACAGGTCGCGGCGACCGTCCCGTACCTGGTACAGGGCCTCCGCCGGGGCGAACGGTGCATGTGCCTCCTGGAAGCGGCGAGCAAGGACGCCGTCCTCGCGGGCCTTCGACGCACCGACGTCGACGTGGACGCGGCGCTCGACACCGGTGCGCTCACGTTCCACACGGTCGAGGAGACCTACCTGCGAGACGGGCAGTTCGACCCGGACGACATGGTCGCGTTCTACGCGGACGTCATCGACGAGGCGACCCGCGAGTACGAGGCGCTCCGCATCGCGGCGACCGTCGGCTGGTTGCTCGAGGAGTCGACCTCCACGGCCGACTTCATGGCCTACGAATCGAAGGTGAACGACCTGTTCCACGGCGAGGACTGCATCGCGCTGTGCCAGTACGACCGCTCGCGGTTCCCGCCGGAGGTGCTCGGGACCGTCATCCAGACCCATCCGCACCTGGTCTACGACAACACGGTCTGCCACAACGTCTACTACACCCCGCCCGAGGAGTTCTTCGGGCCGGACCAGCCCGACCGCGAGATCGACCGTATGTTGCGGACGCTCACCGAGCGGGCCGAGGCGAAAGTCGCGCTCCAGGAGCGTGAACGCTACCTCCGCGAACAGAACGAAGTCGTCGCCGACCCCGACAGACCCTTCGAACGGAAAGTGCAGCGACTGCTGGAACTGGGCCAGGAGCGCCTCGGCCTGGACTGTGCCGCGCTGACCCGGTGGGACGGCGACGAACTGGCGACCGTCGCGGCCGTCGGCGGTCACGAGCAGTTCGACGACGGGGAGCCGTCGCCGGTCGAGGAGACGTACTGCCGGAAGGTCCTCTCCCGCGAAGCGCCCCTGACCGTCGAACACGCGGCCAGGCAGGGATGGGACGACGACCCGGCCTACGACGTCTGGGGCCACGAGAGCTACGTCGGGACCACGGTCACGCTCGGGAGCGAACTGTACGGGACTGTCTGTTTCGCCTCCGGATCGCCGCGGACGGAACCGTTCACGGCCCACGAACGGACCGTCGTGGAGCTGACGAGCCAGTGGATCGGCTACGAACTCGAACGCGAACACCGGGAGGCCCAGCTCGCGGCGCTCAACGAGATGGCCCGGGACCTGCTCCGCATGGAGAGCCACGAGGACGTGGCCGAGGCCGCCGTCGACCACGCCGAGTCCACGCTGAAACTGCCCGTCTCGACCGTCCTCGGGTACGACCACGACGAAGGCGGCCTGCGCGCCATCGCAGAGACGGACGACGCCGCCGACGGCATGCCGACCGAGTCGCTGTGTGATCCCGAGACGGGGCCGTTCTGGGAGACGTTCGTCGCGAACGAGGTGCGGACGGTGGACGACGTGGGTGAACTGCCCGGCGCGAACGACGACCTCACCGAGGCCGTCGCTATCCCCCTCGGCGCCCACGGGCTGTTCGTGACGGCGACGATAGACCGCGACGGGTTCGGGTCCGCCGAGCGCGACTTCGTCGAGGCGACGGCGGCCACCCTCGAGACGGTGACGGCCCGCGTCGAACGGGAACGACAGCTCCAGGAGCGCGAGCAGACCCTGGAGACGCAGAACGAGACGCTCGAACGGCTGGACCGGGTCAACGACATCATCCGGAGCATCGACCAGGCGCTCGTCCAGGCGTCGACGCGGACGGAGATCGAGTCCGTCGTCTGCGAGCGGCTGGCGACCGGCGGCCCCTACGAACTCGCGTGGGTCGGCGACGTCGACCGGGTCACCGGGGCGGTACGGCCGCGGGAGTCCGCGGGCGCCGAGGAGGGCTCCCTCGACGGCCTCACGGTCGACGCCGACGAGGGCGAGGAGAGCGACCACCCCGCCGCTCGCGCCGTCGAACGCCGGGAGCCCCAGTTCGCCAACGACGTGCTCTCCGACGAGCGCTGTGCGTGCTGGCGCCAGGCGGCCCTGAACCGTGGCTACCACGCCGCCATCTCGCTCCCGCTGGTGTACCACGACACCTGTTACGGCGTCCTCACGCTCTACGGGGACAGCCCGGGCGTGTTCGACGAACTCGAACGGTCCGTGCTCGGCGAACTGAGCGAGACCATCGCCCACGCGATCAACGCCGTCGAGAGCAAGAAGGCGCTCGTGAGCGAGGAGGCCGCGGTCCTCGAGTTCGCCGTCGACGACGACGCGCTCCCGCTCGTGACGATCGCCGACGAGGCCGACTGTTCGGCGTCTCTCGACACCGTCGTTCCCCGGCCCGACGGCCGCCTGCGCGGGTACTTCACCACGACGGGTTCCCCGGCCGACGACGTCCTCGCGCTCGAATCGCGCCTCCCCGTGACGGACCTGGACCTGGTTTCGGCCCAGACCGACGACGGCGACCAACGCTGTCACTTCGAGGCGACGCTCGAGGCGGAGAGCCTGGCCGGGACGGTGCTCGAACACGGCGGCCGCCTCCGCGAGGGGACCGCCGCGGACGGAGAGGCGACGGTGGTCGTCGAACTCGCCGCCGACGCCGCCGTCCGCGAGTTCGTCGAGATGTTCCGGACCAGGTACCCCGGGTCGGAGCTGCTGGCCCGCTACAGCGACGAACGCGACTGCCGAACGACGGCGGAGTTCCACGGGACGATGACCGACGACCTGACGCCCCGCCAGCTAGAGGCGATACAGACGGCCTACTTCAGCGGCTTCTTCGAACGACCTCGTCCCCGGACCGGGAAGGAGATCGCCGAGACGATGGACATCAGTCAGCCGACGTTCAACGGCCACCTCCGGAGCGCCCAGCGGAAACTCTGTCGGCGCCTCTTCGACGCCGACTCGGTCTGATAGTCTTCGACGCCGACGCGGTCCGATAGTGTCGGTTGTACCTTTTTCCCGGCGTTCGACGGCACCGGTCAGGTCGAACGACGGTTAGGGCTCCCAACTGACACCACGAGACGGGTTATTCCTGGCGCGGCAGGTTCCGCTGTTCCCACTCGTCTGGCCGGCCGGCCTGGCGCTGCTGGTCACCCTGCTGGCGCTGTTGCTGGGCGCGCTGTCCCTGCAGCCGCTGCTGGCCCTCCTGGCCATAACCGCCCTGCTGGCTCTCCTGGCCGTAGCCGCCCTGCTGGTCACCGCCATACTGCTGGTCAGCCTGCCCGTATCCACCCTGCCGACCACCGCTTCGCTGCTGGCCACGGGGGTGAGTGCCCTGTTGCTGCCGCTGCTGGCGCTGTTGTCCCTGCTGGGCCTGGGAGCCACGCTGCTGTGGGCCGTCCTGATCACCGCCGACCTGTGGGTAGGCCTCCTGGGAGTAGTGCTGGTCCTGTGGCGACGACTGCGGCTCGGTCAGTTGCCCGCCCTGTTCGCCCTGGCCGGGCTTGCCGAAGCGCTGCTGTGCGCCGACGTGGTGGGGCGACTGACCGTGACGGGCCTCGCCGCCATACTGCAGACCCTGGGTCGTCTGACCCTGCCAGGCGCCCTGCTGTCCGCCGCCTCGCTGGTCCGGCTGCTGCTGGCCGGGTTGCTGGCGGCTTCCCTGCTGGCCAGGTTGCTGCTGGCTGCGCTGTGGGCTGGACTGGGGGGTGAAGCCCTGGCCACCAGCCCGCTGCTGACCGCCCCGGTGACCCGCCTGGTCCCGCTGTCCCTGGCCGGTAGGCTGGCGCTGCTGTCCGCCACCTGTCTGCTGAATGTGCTGCTGTGACTGCCGGGGCGGCTGTGACTGCTGGTGTTGCTGAGGCTGCTGGTGTTGCTGTGCGCCCATCCGACCCGGCCCCTGCTGGCTCTCCGCGTGTTCGCCCCGCTGGTCGCGCTGGCCGCCGCGGTGCTGGGCCGGCTGTCTGGTGCGATGCTGGCTTCGCTGCTGTCGGGAATCGTCGTGGTCGTGGTGAGTCATTGTGTTCGTCGGAGTCGGAGTCGTGGCTGTTCTGCGGGCGATACAGTGGTCGACGAAGCGCGCCAGCGGTCGATTGGGCCCGCTTCCATCAGAATGTTGGCCCGGCAACTGCAAGACGACGGTTGCGACGAACCCGAGACGTACGTCCCAGTCCCCGCCGCCTGGATGCCATTCAGTATAGTCGACAGCTAGCTGGCCTCGCGGGGTCGGTCCGGGCGATAGTTTCCGAGACCGGCGCTGAAGTGGCACCGAGGCGCCGACGAGATCCCGACCGTCCCATCGGATCGAGCGATCGATCTGTATTTCAGTGGCGGATCGCAGTCGACGCGGCGGCAGGTCAGATAACAGACGTACCGGTGTTAGGCGCCGACGACGGAGAAATTCGACCGAATAGGCCCGCCATCTTGCGAATATGCGGTCGGTCAGGCCGCGTATTCAGCGATCGTGAACGATACGGTCGGCCGTCAGGAGTAGGTGACGTTCAGTTCGATGACGTTCTGGACTTCGAGGAGTTTCTGGGGGAGTTCCTCCCTGTACCGGGTGTCCCGGAGTCGGTTCGTGGGCCCCGAGACGCTGATGGCCCCGACGACGTCGTCGTTGGCCAGGATGGGCGCCGCGACGCAGCGGAGCCCGCGCAGTCGCTCCTCGTCGTCGAAGGCGAATCCCCGGTCGCGTATCCGTTCGAGTTCGTCGAACAGTTCGTCCCGGTCGGTGATGGTCTCGGGTGTCGAGGCGGGCATGCCGTGGTGGTCGACGATGGCCTCGACGCGCTCCTCGGGGAGGTGCGCGAGGATGGCCTTGCCGAGGCCGGTGCTGTGGAGGGGTGCGCGCGTGCCGACGTGGCCCTTGACCTGGACGGCCATCTCGCCGCGCGTCCGGTAGAGGTAGGATCCCTTCCCGTGTTCCTCGACGAGGAGGTTGGCGAGTTCGCCCGTCTCGCTGGCCAGGTGTTCGAGTTCTGGTTTGGCCACCTCGAACATCTCGACCTGGTCGCGGGCGTACGCGCCCAGATCGAGAAATCGCAGGCCGACGCGGTAGGTCGTCCCCTCCTTGACTACGTACTCCTCCTGTTCGAGCGTGGCGAGGTAGTTGTGGATGGTGCTCTTGGGGAGTTCGAGGTGGTCGGCGAGCTCGGTGACGCCCGCACCGTCGAGCTCCTTGAGAGCTTCGACGATAGTGAACATCGCCTCGATCGATTTCACCGGGTTCGTTGCTGACGGGCCCATGGTTCCTCTGGCGGTGCCACCTATAAAAATCTGTTCAGTATTTACGAACGTGAGTTCGCCAGCGGGCGACCGCCAGATCACCAGCAGTGCGGGCGAGCGGCCGATATACGGCGTCCGAAGGTGCACGTGGAGAGGGCCGGCGACCACTCCGGGACTCGCCGCTCTGTCTCCCGGAAGGGAAATAGTAAGTAACCGGGCGTCGATCTTTTCAGTGTATGCCAGAGCCAAAGCAGAACTACGTCAACGGGGAGTGGGTCGCCGCAGAGTCCGGCGACACGGTCGACGTGACCAACCCCGCCGACACGACGGAAGTGGTAAACACGTATCACTACGGGAACGAAGAAGACGCCGAAGCGGCAGTCGAGGCCGCCTCGGCTGCCCAGGGCGAGTGGGCCGACATGCCGGCACCGGACCGCGGCACGATCCTCCGCGAGACCGGCGCTATCCTCGAAGAGCGTAAAGAGGAACTGACCGAGCTGCTCACGCGCGAAGAGGGCAAGCCGCTGTCCTCGGCCAGCGGGGAAGTCCAGCGCGCCATCGACATCTTCTACTACTACGCAGAGAAGGCCTTCGACTTCGGCGGGACCGTCAAGGGCGCCAGCGGCGGCCGCACCTCCGTCTCCACGCGGAAGGAGCCCGTCGGCGTCGCCGGCATGATCACGCCGTGGAACTACCCCATCGCCATCCCGGCCTGGAAGATGGCGCCCGCCCTCGCCACGGGGAACGCCGTCGTCCTCAAGCCCGCCACGCAGGCGCCCGGCCCGGCCCTCGAACTCGCCAAGGCGCTCGACGAGGCCGGCGCCCCGGACGGCATCGTCAACGTCGTCGTCGGGTCCGGCAGCAGCGTCGGCACCACGCTGACCGACAGCGAGGACGTCGACGCCGTCTCCTTCACCGGGAGCACGCAGGTCGGCCTCCAGGTCTACGACGCGGCGACCGACGACACCAAGCGCGCCCAGGCCGAGATGGGCGGGAAGAACCCGACCATCGTCACCGACAGCGCTGACGTCGACCAGGCCGTCGACATCGTCGGCGCCGGCGCCTTCGGCGTCACCGGTCAGGCCTGTACCGCCACCTCGCGCGCCATCGTCCACACCGACGTCTACGACGAGTTCGTCGCGGGCATCACCGAATACGCCGAGAGCCTGGACATCGGCCCCGGCCTCGACGACCCGGGCATGGGCCCGCACGTCAACGAAGGTGAGTTCGAGTCGACCCTCGACTACGTCGACATCGCCAAGACCGAGGGTGCGACCCACGAGTTCGGCGGCGACCGCGCCGACGAGGGCGACCTCTCGGACGGCTACTTCGTCACGCCGGCCGTCTTCTCCGACGTCACTCCCGACATGCGAATCTTCCAGGAGGAGGTCTTCGGTCCGGTGCTCGCTGTGACCGAGGTCGAGGACTTCGACGAGGCCATCGAGGTGGCCAACGACACCGAGTACGGTCTCTCGGCCAGCGTGGTCACCGACGACCTCGCCGAGGCCCACGAGTTCGTCGACCGCTCCGAGTCCGGCGTCGTCAAGGTCAACGAGAAGACCACCGGTCTCGAACTGCACGTCCCCTTCGGCGGCTTCAAGCAGTCCTCGACGAACACGTTCCGCGAGCAGGGCGACGCGGCCATCGACTTCTTCACCCAGATCAAGACGGTCTACATGAACCACTAGTCGGTTTCGCGACGCAGCCAATTTTTCGTCAGTTCGACGTCGATAGCGGTTGCGATGTCGATAGCGGCAGTACAGCGGCGTCGTTTCGCGAGCAGTGTCTCGGCTCTCGGGCGCCTGTCGCCTCGAGCGACGCGTGAGCACGCCCACAGAGCGGAATCGGACGAATACGTGCCACCGATTTACTCGTTATTACAACAATCTTTCTAGGTAATTTTTAACTACATACGGCTCAATGGCCAATTCGTTGGTAACACAACGCAACTGACGAGACGGTAGACGACGTACTACACGGGCCGGTACGGCCGGTTCGACGGGTATGAGAGCGTACGAGCAGCGGGGGAGTGTCCTTCGCGGTGCGCCGGGCAGACCACGTTCCCGCCGAGAGCGGGGACGGCGAAGGCCAGGTTCGCGGACGAAGAGCGGTAGCTACGCGACAGACGCCCCACGGTAGCGGTTTCGCCCCGTCGAAACGTCTGGCGAGACGGTGCCAGCCCACCGGTGGTCGACGAACCCCGGTCCGAACAGCGATGCGGCTATCCAACGAACACGACAATGACGAACGACGATACAAGCGACACGGGAGTATCGACGGACGAACCGAGCGACATCGAAGCGACCGCGGACGCAGACGACGGCGTGCTCGACTCGATGGGACGGCGCGACTACATGAAGTCGGCCGTCGCCACTGCAGCGGTCGGCCTCGGCGCCGGCGCCGTAGCGAGCCCGGCCGCCGCCATCACCTCGAACCAGACGGGGAACCACGGCGGCTACTACTACTCCTTCTGGACCGACTCCGAAGGGACGGTAACGATGAATCTGGAGTCCGGCGGGAGTTACAGCGTCAACTGGAGTGACACCGGCAACTTCGTCTGCGGGAAAGGATGGAGCACCGGCTCACGCCGGAACATCGACTACAACGCCCAGTACAACCCCTCGGGTAACTCCTACCTCTGCGTGTACGGGTGGACGACGAATCCACTCGTCGAGTACTACATCATCGAGGACTACGGCAGCTACAAGCCAGGAGATAGCTACCAGGGCACCCACACGACCGACGGCTCCACCTACGAGATCTACACCTCCGAGCGGGTCAACAAGCCCTCTATCGAAGGGAACGCGACGTTCACCCAGTACTGGTCCATTCGCCAGAACTCGCGAACGAGCGGGACCGTCACCACGGGCAACCACTTCGATGCCTGGGAGAACCACGGCCTGAACATGGGCAGCCACGACTACCAGATCATGGCCACCGAAGGCTACCAGAGCAGCGGCAGCGCCAGCGTCACCGTCGGCAGCTCCGGCGGCGGCGGTGGTGGCGGTGGCGGCGGCGGCGGCGGTGGCGGTGGCGGCAGCGACGGCGGCTCCGGCGGGTCCACCGGATCGCTGTCGAGTGGCACCTACAGCATCCAGAACGTCAACAGCGGCAAGGGCCTCGACGTCGCCAACTCGTCCACCGAGGACGGCGCCAACGTCCAGCAGTACTCCTACTGGGGCGGCTCCAACCAGCAGTGGAACGTCGAGGACACGGGCAACGGCTACCGCATCCAGAACGTCAACAGCGGCAAAGTGCTCGACGTCGCCAACTCGTCCACGTCCAACGGCGCGAACGTCCAGCAGTACTCGGACGGCGGCGGCGACAACCAGCGCTTCCACATCCACGACCAGGGGAGCGGCCAGTACCACATCCAGCCCGTCCACAGCGACATGGCCGTCGAAGTCGAGAGTGGCTCGACGTCCGACGGCGCGAACGTCCAGCAGTACGACTGGAACGGCAACGGTAACCAGCTCTGGACGTTCCAGTCGCCGTAGTCGGCGCAGATCCCTTCTGACCGCACCCGATTTTTTCGCGGTCAACGCTGGCGCGACGTTCGACGGTCGCCCACGGCGTGCGGCCGTGACGGGCGCTGGCGTCGGTGGCCACGTCGCCACAGCGTAGATCGGTGCTTGATTATTCCAAAGTCTGGGTATAATTCATTAAAGAATCAATAGGTTTTATTAACAATGGCGCCTATTGGAACGACGGTGTGAACAGACACCATGACAGACGACGACACGCAATCGAAGCGGGACGGATCGAACTGCAGTGACGACGGCCGCGGGGACGTCGAAGACGTAGCTGCCGAGAACGACGGGAACGGCCTCGGTGGGATGGGGCGGCGAGACTACGTGAAAGCAGTGGGCACCGCAGCGGCGACGGCAATCGGTGTCGGCGCCGCGACGAACCCCGCCGCCGCCATCACCTCGAACCAGACGGGGAACCACGGCGGCTACTACTACTCCTTCTGGACCGACTCCGAAGGGACGGTAACGATGAATCTGGAGTCCGGCGGGAGTTACAGCGTCAACTGGAGTGACACCGGCAACTTCGTCTGCGGGAAAGGATGGAGCACCGGCTCACGCCGGAACATCGACTACAACGCCCAGTACAACCCCTCGGGTAACTCCTACCTCTGCGTGTACGGGTGGACGACGAATCCACTCGTCGAGTACTACATCATCGAGGACTACGGCAGCTACAAGCCAGGAGATAGCTACCAGGGCACCCACACGACCGACGGCTCCACCTACGAGATCTACACCTCCGAGCGGGTCAACAAGCCCTCTATCGAAGGGAACGCGACGTTCACCCAGTACTGGTCCATTCGCCAGAACTCGCGAACGAGCGGGACCGTCACCACGGGCAACCACTTCGATGCCTGGGAGAACCACGGCCTGAACATGGGCAGCCACGACTACCAGATCATGGCCACCGAAGGCTACCAGAGCAGCGGCAGCGCCAGCGTCACCGTCGGCAGCTCCGGCGGCGGCGGTGGTGGCGGTGGCGGCGGCGGCGGCGGTGGCGGTGGCGGCAGCGACGGCGGCTCCGGCGGGTCCACCGGATCGCTGTCGAGTGGCACCTACAGCATCCAGAACGTCAACAGCGGCAAGGGCCTCGACGTCGCCAACTCGTCCACCGAGGACGGCGCCAACGTCCAGCAGTACTCCTACTGGGGCGGCTCCAACCAGCAGTGGAACGTCGAGGACACGGGCAACGGCTACCGCATCCAGAACGTCAACAGCGGCAAAGTGCTCGACGTCGCCAACGCGTCAACCGGGAACGGCGCGAACGTCCAGCAGTACACGGACTACGGGAGCGACAACCAGCGCTTCCACATCCACGACCAGGGGAGCGGCCAGTACCACATCCAGCCCGTCCACAGCGACAAGTCCCTCGACGTCGAAAGTTCCTCGACGTCCGACGGCGCGAACGTCCAGCAGTACGACTGGTACGGGGGCAACAACCAGCTCTTCACGCTCGACTCGGTGTAGCCCGCGCAGATTCCTTCCGACCGCACCCGATTTTTCGACGGTCGCCCGCCGCACCGAGGAACCGATTCCCTCGGCGGAATTGCCTCGGTATCGGTCCGCAGTGCGCGCCGCTCTGGGCACGGAGAGCACGCCCGCCCAGCAGTTTATCTCAGTTAGTGTGTCGATAATTCATCGTCTGATGATCCGGTTTTATTAGCCGCCCAGCCATCGGTGGTGCTGGTGAACTGACAGCATGGAAGACGACGACAGGCGATCAGTGAGAGACGAATCGAACGGGAGCGAAGACGAGCCACGGGACGTCGAGGTCGTACCCGAAGACGAAACGAAACCCAGACGAAACGACTTCGCGGCGATGGATCGGCGCGACTACATGAAGGCGGTGGGCGCCGCCGCGGCCGCCACGGGGCTGGGCGCCGCAGCGTCGTCCCCGGCGGCGGGCGCGACGGCGGACACGTCCAAGACGCCCGAGGAGCGCATCCAGGAGCATCGCACCGGCGACCTCGAAGTGGTCGTCGAGAATTCCGACGGGTCCACGGTCTCGGGGGCGGAAGTGAGCGTCACCCAGCAGTCCCACGACTTCCGGTGGGGAACGGCGGTCCACGCCGACACGCTGATCAACCAGAACAGCGCCGGCGACAACTACCGGGAGTACATCCCGGAGCTGTTCAACACGGCCGTGATGGAGAACCAGCACAAGTGGGCCCTCTGGGAGCAGAACACCCAGCTCGCCGACGACGCGACCAACTGGATCCTCGACCAGGGCATGGACATGCGCGGGCACGTCTGCGTCTACGGCGTCGACTACGCGGTTCCGAGCGACGTCCAGACGGCCATCGACAACGGCGACACGGAGACGGTCCGCGAACTGGCGATGCAACACATCGACGAGATCATGAACCACTATGGGAGCGACATCCACGAGTGGGAGGTCCTCAACGAGGTCCAGCACTCGACGACGATCATCGACCCGTTCACGTCGAACCCCGAGACCGCGCAGATCGTCGCCGACTGGTACCAGCGGGCCGAGGAGGTCCGTCCCAGCGGCACGACGCTGGCGGTCAACGACTACAACGCCATCGCCGGCGACTACAACAGCGACCAGCAGGGCTACCAGACCCACATTCAGCACCTGCTCGACAACGGTATCGACCTAGAGACGACGGGGTTGCAGTGTCACTTCGCCCAGAACGAGACGCTGAGCGACAGCCAGATCATCAGCATCCTCAACGAGTACGGGCAGCTCACGGACACCCTCAAGATCACCGAATACGACCAGTCGGGCAGCAACTGGGACGAGTCGGCCAAGGCCGACTGGTTCGAGCGCTTCCTCCGGCTGACGTTCAGTCATCCCGGCGTCGGGTCCTTCCTGGTGTGGGGCTTCTGGGACGGCCGCCACTGGGAGGACGACGCGCCGTTCTTCTACGAGGACTGGTCCGAAAAGCCAAGTCTCGACGTCTGGCGGAATCTCGTCTACGGCGAGTGGTGGAACGACGAGAGCGGCACCACCGATTCGAGCGGGACCTACTCGACGAACGCTTTCCTCGGCGAGCACGAGATCACCGTCTCGACGGACAGCGACTCGACGACGCAGACGGTCTCGGTCACCAGCACCGGCGGGACGTCCGTCACCGTCACGGTCGACGGGAGCGGTACCGGCGACGGTGACGACGGTGACGACGGCGACGATGGCAGCGACGGTGACGACGGCAGCGGCGAGCAGCAGCCCTACAACGGCTCGCCCCACGCCGTTCCCGGCACCATCCAGGCCGAAGAGTACGACGAGGGTGGCTCCGGGGTCGCCTACAGCGACAACACCACCGAGAACGAGGGCGGTGCGATGCGCACCGACGAGGCCGTCGACATCTCCTCGAACTCCGCCGGCTCTGGCTACTCCATCGGGTACATCGAGTCCGGCGAGTGGGTCGAGTACACCGTCGACGTCCAGCAAGCCGGCGAGTACACCCTCGAAGCG